>ERZ1066130.1-NODE-1-length-245367-cov-16.834770_pt1 | contig 245367 bp, 181 predicted proteins | sample MGYA00382777_ERZ1066130 | MGnify/ENA primary metagenome ERZ1066130 (study PRJEB33369, sample SAMEA5778360) | biofilm metagenome | biome: Industrial cooling water; feature: Water cooling tower basin; material: Biofilm | place: United Arab Emirates | collected...
AGTATCTGGTGCTCGCGGCCAAGGCGCACGCGCTGCTGACCGGCAGCACCCACGTTTCGCCCGACCACGTTCGCGCGGTGGCAACGCCCGTGCTGCGGCACCGCATTCTGACGAACTTCAACGCCGAGGCCGATGGGGTGAGCACCGACGACATCATCGAGGGCATGCTCAAGGATGTGCCCGTGGATGGGACGAGCCCGGCGGAGAAGAAGCAGATGGAGACGGTGGTGCGGTGAGCCGTCGGTGCTGAGCGATTCGTAAGCGACAAGGTCGCGAGCTCAGTCGGCCTGCATGACTTCCTCTTCGTAGGGCTGGACCATGACCCAGCCGTCGCCGTCGAACTTCATTTGGAAGCTCTCGCCGCTGCCGCGGCCGAGGAGGGTCTTGAACTGCATGTCGGTCTTGAAGTCGGGGCTGAGGGACGCGGACCAGGCGACGGTGGCCTGAGGATCGGTAAAGACGGGTCGTCCGGTCGCGACGGGGAGCACCAGTGGGCGGTGGTGGGTGGTGATGGCCAGGCAGCCTCGCCCGCTGAGGCGGACGTTGAAGAGCCCGCCGGAGGCGATGGCCGAGACCTTGCGCATCATGGTGATGCTGTACTCGAGGGACTTTTCGAAAGCGAGCAGGTCGTTGCCGTTGACGAAGAGCGACTCTCCGGACAGTTGCAGGAGCGTGATGCGTTTGCCCTTGTCGGCGACGTACAACTGACCGCTGCCGCGGGCGCTGGTCAGGCGTGCGCCCTCGCCGGAGACGGCCTTTTTGAGCAGGTTGCCCAGGCCCTGAGAGAGGAGGCCTTCGCGTTCGAAGCGGATATCGCCGCGGTAGGCGACCATGCCGCCCATCTTGATCCAGACCTCGCCGTTGAGGTTGATCTGGAGCATGTGGTCGGTCTCGAGTTCGAAGACCCCCGCGTCGCGGTGCTGGTCAACGTTGGACTTGAGGAACTCGCCGAGGGATTGGGGGTTCATAATGAATGAAGCGTACCCGCGCGGCGACCGGCGTGCCCTCGGCTGGGCGAGCGAGCACACTTATACCGGAATTGCTCGATGAAGTCCGCTTAGGGCTTGAACTTCTCCGCCGGGATGCTCAGGGGCTCGGCGGAGAGTGTGGTCAGGAGCGACTGGGCGCCCTTGCTGAAGTCGGCGATCTTGTTGGTGCGGATGAGCGTGGCGAGGTTCACCGACGGGGGCGTGCTGCCGCCGAGGTTCGAGCGGACCAGGAAGATGTTGTTCTCGGCGGCGCCGACGACCTGCTCGAGCGTGGCCTTGAGCGGCGAGTCGGGGTTGGCGGTGAGGATCCGGTCCGCCGCGGCGATGGCGCAGCCGCTGAAGGTTGCGAGTTCGGTCAGGGCGCTGCGGCCGACCTGCGCGCCGGGCTGGAGCGTGGTCAGGGCGGAGCGGCCGGCACCAAGACCACGGAGGATGACCGAAGCGAGGGCGGCGTTCTGGTCGTTCAGCCGCTTGGTCTGCGGCTCCAGCGAGGCGCAGAGGGTTGACAGTGCCAGGGTCTGGATGTCCGCGGCCTTGGCCGGCGGGATCGCGACGGCGCTGAGCATCGCGGCGGTGGCGGCGTCGAGCAGGTTCGCGTCGGTTTCCTTGGCGATGATCTCGCCGAGCGTGCGGATGGCGTCGGAGATTTCGGCGGTGCCCAGGGCGCTTCGCTCGGAGCGGGAAACGGCGTCGAAGGCCAGGCGATAGCCGAGGGCCGCGGCGACGCGGACGCTGGTGCGCTTGTCGGTCTTGATGCTGCGCTCGATGAGTTCCAGCGAGTTGCTGGTGGCCAGTTCGCCGGCGATCCGCAGTGCGTTGGCGGCGTTGATGTCGCGCTCATCGGCGATCAGCGGCGTGATGGCCGGCAGCACGCTCTTGGCCAGTTCGAGCCGGAACGCGACGCTGACGTTGGGCTGGGCGAGCGGGGCGAGGATCGCCTGCCGCGAGAGGCGCATCGCTTCGGGCTCGCCGGAGAGGTTCGGCGCGGCCTGCGCGACGTACGCGGCGATCGCCTGCGTGTCGGCGGCGCTGAGCGACGTGCTTCCTGCCAGCGCGTTGATCGAGGGCTGCGCCATCGCCCCGGCGCTCAGGATCAGACTCAGGCACAGCGAGGTGAGGGCTTTGGTGGTCATGGTGGCGAGGGGGGCGGGTGGGGGGAGTGGCGGGGGGAGTGGCGGGGTGGCGCGGTGACGAGGAGTGCCGACGCGGCGAGGACCAGAGGGAACGCGTGTGCTTACTTGCTGTCGGGCATGGCCGGGGCGGCGCCAGGGGCGCCACCGAGTTCGCCCAGAACGGGGCCGAGTTTCTCGATCAGCGGCGTGCCCACGCCCATGAACGCCAGTTGCAAGGCCTGGACGAGTTTGGCGGGCGAGTCGACGCGGCCGGCGGAGATGTCGCTGGCGATGTTGTCCAGCGCATCGGGGAAGGACTCGAGGATCGCCGCGACATCGGGCAGGACCTTGGTCAGGTTCTCGGGCAGCGGCGGGACGGCGATGCCCCACTTGCCGTTGACCTTCGTCAGCGGGACGGGAAGGCCCTCGATCATGGCCGCGTCGCCCATGATGGTGATGGGCATGGCGTCGATCATCGACATGAGCATCGCCGTGCTCTGGGCCGGGTCGGCGGCGAGCTGAGCCTCGAGCTGCTGGATCTGCTCGGTGCCGACGGGCAGGCCGAGTTGCGTGAGCATGTCAGGGTTGGTGCGGGCGAACTCGAGGATCGTCGGGACCATGCCCTTGCCGAGTTTTTCGGTGCAGGCGGCGTCGATCTTGATCATCGACTCCCACGCGCGGCCGACGTGGTTGAGGATCGAGCGCTGCGTCGGGTCGGCGGTGTGCACCGCGGCGAGGGTCGAGGCGATGCGGTACTTGGACAGGTCCTCGGCCTGGGCCTTAAGGAAGGCGCGGACCTCGGCGGTCGCCGGGTCGGCGTTGGCGGCGGTTGCTGCTGGCGCTGTGCCTCCGGCGGGGGCCGGAGCGGAGGTGGTGTTGCGGGCTTCGGTGGTGGCCTTGAGTGCGTCGGCGATGCGGCCGAGGCGGGCCTTGAGTTCATCGCTGCCGCCGCCGGCGCTGGCGGCATCGGCGTAGATCTCCTGAGCGGCGGTGAAGCGTTCGCGGGCCTCGGTCAGGGCGGCGTCGGCTTCGCTGGCGAGTTTCTGGCCCTCGGCGGCGAGGTTGGCCGCGTCGGGAACTGCGGGCGAGGCGGCGCCGGCCGCGAGCAGAAGGCTGGCGAGGTCCTGCGTCGCGCGGGCGCGCAGGAGGAGCAGGTCGCCCTCGCTCTGGAGGTATCCGGCGCGGGAGAGACGGATGCCGCGGTCGCTCTGCTCGGCTTCGCGTACGCCGTTGGAGGCGGCGCGGATCGCGGTGATGGCCTTCTCCATCGCGGGCTCGACCATTTCGGCGCGAGCGCGGCGGGCGTCGGCGAGGCGCTGGGCGAAGGTGCGGGCTCGCTCGCCGGCGGTGTTGCGCGACTCGCTGGCCTGGGACTGGATCATGCTCTGCCGATCGGTCAGGGCCTTCTCGGCGGACTCGAGCAGTTCACGCTGACGGCGTGAGGCCGAGGCACGCAGGCGGGCGTCGGCGATCTGCGGCCGCAGGGCGGCGATCTGGCCGTTGATCCCGGCGATCTGAGCATCGACGGCGGATGCATCGCGGTCGAGCTTCGCGGCGCGTTCGACGAGCGTGAGTCCCTCGGTGGCGCTGACGCCCTGAACCTGCGCCCGGAGTTCGGCCGCCTGACGACGCAGGTCGCTTGCGCGGGTGCTCAGCGTGGCGGCCTGACCCTCGAGCGTCTTGGCCTGCGCGTCGAGTCGGGATGCGTCCTGCTCGGCCTTCTGCGCGTCGGCCTCGTGGCGGGTCTGCTGGGTGGCGAGCTTGTTCCGCTCGGCGGAGAGGTCAAAGCGGCTGTTGGCGTCGGCCGAGCCGGCGGCCTGGAGGTACTGGCTCAGCGCCTCGCGGCCAGAGCCGACGAGTTGAGTCAGTTGCGTGATGCCCTGCTGGGCCTGACGGGACTCGACCAGAGAAAGGATGGCGCTGGCGCGGGCCGAGAGCACGGCCGCGGCGGCCTTCTGCGCCTGGGTGGCCTTGCCGGAGTTGACCTCGCGGGCGCGGGCCACGATCTTGTCGATGCCCTCGCGCAGGCGAGCCGGGTCGGAGGAGAGCTGCGTGCCGTCGCTGCTGAGAGTTTCGAGCGTGCGAGCGGCCTCGGCCAACGCGGTGTCCGCAGGGTCGTTGGGCGTGCAGCCGCCGGCAAGGGCGCTCAGCGCCAGGACCGCGATGGCGGCGGATCGGGTCAGGTGTTCGACGCGGGTGGTGCGGAGCATGAACATGAGGGCCTCGATCGGTCTTTGTGAGGGCTGGGCCGGTCCGGACAGCGGTCGGACGGGGAGCAGACTTTAGCAGATTGTCGGGCTCGGCGTCGGGCCGGGCGGGTCATCGCTCGGGCTGGCTGGTCGGGTCGGTCGGGGCGGGGACGAACGGACGCAGCGGGACGTAGCCCAGGTCGTACTTTGGTCGCGGCATGTACATCGAGCGGATCCACGCGACGGCGTCCTGAAAGCCGCGGTCGGTGGTGGCGTTGAAGGCCGGCTTGAAGAGGTCCTGGCCGCTGGCCGAGCGGATGACGACGGGATGGCGAAACTGCGAGACGTTCCGGGGCAGGGCCAGTTGGAGCAGCGGAGAGGCCTCGGGGTTGTCGTAGTCGATCAGCGGGCGGCCGTCGGCAAGCCGGAAGTTCTCGAGGATGTGGAAGTTGGTGAGGACTGTGGCTTCGCTGTTGCGGCGGCGGTTCATGAGCGCGAGCCGTCCGGCGTCGCGGCCGCCGTGGCAGACGTTGGTGGCGCAGGAGTTGAGGACAAAGGCCGAGTGCACTCGGTCGCGGAAGTCGCGGAGCGGCTCGGGCAGGCCGTTGATCTGGACCTTGGGGTACACCTCTCGGGCTTTGAGGCGGAAGATCAGGTCGAGCCACTGGGACTGTGGTCGGCGGAGGAAGGCGTCGCGAGCCTCCTTGGTCGCGGGCACGAGCGGATTGCCGGCGTAGCGCTCGAAGAGGTCGAGCATCACGTCCGTGGGGATAACGAGATTCAGCGGACGCGAGAGGTCGGCTTCGAAGACCTTGAGCAGTGCCTGCTGCTCGGGCGTGAGCAGCGGGATGGCCTGGCTGAAGGCTTCGGGCGCTTCGGTGGCATCGGGGTCGGCGGCGGTGGTGCCCGGCGTGGTCGCGGGAGAGATGTTTGCCGGGGTGGCGCGGAGTTCGCGGAGTTGGCGGGCGCGGGTGAGCGCGATCGCGACGGCCTGGTTGTCGGGCACGCGCTGGGACAGCGCCTCGAGCTCGCCGACTCCAAGCTCGAGTTCACCCTGATCGATGACCCACTGGATGAGCGGGAGGAGCGATCCCGCGTCGTCGGACTTGATCGTCGTGCGGATTTCGGCGAAGCGTTCGGCGGGGGACTGCTGGGCGCGGATGCGGTCGATATCGGCGGCGTTGAAGCGGGCCGGGATGCCGGCGATTTCGAGGGTTATGTGGGTGGCCGAGCGCTCGGTGAGCGTGCCGCGGAACTCGCGGGCGTCGCGCATGACCACCAGAACCCGGCGGCCGATGAGTGAGGGCTCGGTCGGGGGGGTGAGCTCCGGGGCGATGGGGGCGGGGGGCGTGGAGGGGGCTGGTGTGGCGGGGGCCGGGGGAGTGGCGGGTGCCGGTGCGTCATCCCGCGCGGCGACAACGCTGATCGCGGTGATGGCCAGCGACATGGCCAGAAGTACGGGCAGAGTTTGCACGCGCGATTCTCCACAGGCGCGGCACGAGCGCCGCGACCGGAGATTCTAAGCGGAGCGTGCGCCCGTCGTCGGGCATCGGCCCCCGACCCGGGATCACGCGGCGGCGCGGCCGGGCTGTGAACCGGCGGCTGTCGCGGAGATCGGATTGCCCGGCCATGGCGCGGCCTCGGTTCCGACCTTGGCGACTTTGGCCAGATCGACCCCCTCGGAATCGTCGGCGAGGCTCTCGCGGATGATGAGCCGGCCGTGCCCATCGGTGGTGATGCGCACGGGCCCCTTGAGATCCGTCGTGAACTGCACGATCCAGGTTGCGTCCGACGGAGCGCCGGGGCAGCGCAGCGTCACGCCCGAGAAGATCCGATCGCGAACGATCAGCTCGATGCGGGTCCTACGGGCGATGACATCGTCAAGATTGCGGCCCGCCGCGTCGAGCCGCTCGCACAAAGTTGACGCGCTGGCGGCCTCGAACTCGAGCTCGGTCAGCGATTCGGCCTGTCGCGGGGAGAGTTTGCCCTTGACGCCTTTGAGCTGCGCGAGCTGCTCGGCCGCGGCGGACTGACGGGCCTGGACCTCGGGCAGGAGCGATCGCAGCGCGGTGCGCAGGGCTGCCAGTTCGGGCAGAGTGCCCAGGCAGAGCTGTGTTGCCACGCGGGACTCGCTGCCGACAGTGCGCAGGTCGATGAGCGAGCCGGCGCACGCGGACCCGCCGGCCATGACGCAGCGCGGGGCGAGGATCGATCGTCCGGCGACCACATCGCAGTTGATGAGCTCCGACTCGATGCTGGCGTCTCTCCCGACGCGGACGCGCACGTTGTTGAGGTAGTTGGCCCGCAGGTCGCGGCCTGTCTGCAGCGAGCCGGTGCGCTTGGCGGCCATACCGCCGGAGATGGAAGTGTCCAGCGCGGCGGAGAGTTCGGCGGCCTCGACCAGCCCGCGAACGGCCAGTGAGCGGTCGGCGTGGACCTTGAACAGATCGCGCACGCCGCGGTGGATGAGCACGCTTCCGGGAAAGTCGATGTGCCCGGTGGAGAAGTCGACGAAGCCCTCGACCTCGAGCGTGTCGATGACGCGCAGCAGGGGTGGTCGCCAGGAGAGGATGCCGTTCTGCCGGGCGACGACCGCGCCGTCCGGTCCGACGCTCACGCTGTCGTCGTGATTGATCGGCGCCTCGGTGGCCCGCTTGCAGGCGAGGCTTCTGCCGGTGACGTCGCGGCCGTCGACGCCTTCAACAGCGGGTTCGACGCGGGCGATGATCGTGCCTCTGAGCACGGGCGTGAACGCCGCGCGGGCGTAGTGATTGACCGGCTCCGAAGACTCGGGAGCCTCCGTTGCGCTCGGGGGCTTGGAGGCTGCGGCTTCGGTGCGCTGGGCGGCGGGGAGGAACTCGGGCGCGAAGATGACGCGGCCGTGGGTGCCGTGCACCGGGGCTTGCCCGCGCGCGATGACAACCTCGTGCGCAGCGCGGGGCGCGCGACAGATGGTCGCCACGGCGACCTTCACCAGTTCGCGGACCTCCGGGCTGATCAGCACGCCCGCTTCGGATGCCAGGGCACAGAGCGTCGGCTCATCGATCTGCTCCGGCGCGAGCGTCGCGTCGAACAGCGCGCGCGCCTCGAGCTTGTCCTCGCTGAGAACGATGCGAACCAGGCGTTTGATGAAGTCGGCGGGCACGAAGCGATCCTCCGCAAGGAACATCGGGCGGTGCGGCCGCTCCGGTGATCACTCCTCCGGGTGGATACTCACGTGCGGGGGGTGTACCCGGATGGCTCTCGGACGTTGGTGGCGCAAAGTAACAAGCACCCCGACGCGCGCGTCCGGGGTGCGTTGTGCGTGTGCGGGTTGTGTCGTGCGATCGGGCTCAGGCGGCCTTGGCCAGGCGCGAGAGCGTCTCGTTGATGCGCTGGCTGAGCAAATCGGGCGTGAATGGCTTGATGACGTAGTTGTTCACCCCGGCCTTGATGGCCTCGATGACACGGGCCTTCTCGCTCTCGGTGGTGACCATGATGAGCGGGGTGGTCTTGTTGGACTGGCGGAAGGCCTTGACGAACTCCAGGCCGTTCATGTTCGGCATGTTCCAGTCCACGAGGATGAGTTCGGGCTGGAAGGCCCCGACCTTGGACAGTGCGTCCTGACCGTCGCAGGCTTCCTCGATCGTTGTGTGCCCGAGCTGGGCGAGGACTGAGCGCTGGATGTTGCGCATCGTCTTGGAGTCATCGATGAGCATGATCTTCATGGCGTGGTTCCTGACCGGAGAAGGCGAGATGCTGTTGGCGGCTGGGCGTACGAATCGAACCGATGCTGTCGAATGGGCGTTACTGCGGCGCGGCGGCGCCCGCGGCGGTCGCGGCGGTCGGGGCGGCGGAGCGATCCTGGATCGCGATCTCGATCACCAGGTCGCCGCAGTCGGTCGAACAGGGGATGACGATGCAGGGAATGTCCCGCGGGCGCTGAACGGTGTGATTCTGACCCACAACAACGCTGGGGCAGGAGATGGTGACCTTCTTCTTGCCGGCGAACATGCCCTTGGCGTTGCCGGAGATCATGTTGGTCAGCTCGCCGATGGCGTCGGCGAAGTCGGGGTTGTCGTGCTTCATCTCGGTGCCCGTAAAGAGCGCGACGAGTCGCTGGGCCGTGGAGATGGGGAAGCTCAGAACGACGGAGCCGACAACATCGCCGGACATTCCGATAATGCCCGAGACGTCGAAGGTGGTGGCGGGCTCGGCCTTGATGCGCGGGTCGCCGATGGTCACGGGCAGCTGCATCATGGTCGTAAAGACGTTCTGAATCGAGGCGATGAACGGGGTGATGAAGGCGGGATCCATGCGGTGGGCCTCGACGGTTCGGGGTGGTGGTTGGCGGGGAGGTCCGGAGTCGATGACGATCGAAAGGCTCGGAGGTGTTGTCGGCGTTTTTGAGCGAGCTCTGAAGTGCCGAGCGGTGGAATCAGGCAAGTCGTTGGCAAGGTGTGACGGGAATCGAGCGAAGGGAAAGAGCGGGCCTTCTCGGGCACTCGCGGAGGTGGATCGAGCGGGTCATCGGCCGGGCTTGGCCTCGGCCAGTTCGAACAGGCGTGGGACATCGACGATCAGCGAGACGCCGCCGTCATCGCGCACGGTCGCGCCGCTGACCGGGCCGCCCGCGCCGGTGCGAGAGAGTTCCTCATCCAGGGGTTTGATCACGACTTCCTGCTGCCCGATGAGCTTGGACACCATCAGCCCCACGCGACGTTCGCTCAGGCTCAGGACCACCGCGAACGGCGCATCATCGCGCTTGCTCGCGGGGAGGCTGAAGAGTTCCGCCGCCTGGAGCAGCGGGAGCACCGTGTCGCGCAGGCGCATGACCGGGCTCTGGTTGATCGACGCGAGCTGGTCCTTTTCGGGCCGCACGATCTCGACGATGCTGCTCAGCGGGACCGCGTAGGTCTCGGGTCCGACGCCGACCATCATCGCGCTCATGATCGCGACGGTCAGGGGGATCTTGATCAGCACGGTGCAGCCCTTGCCGGGATCATTGATCAGATCGATGGTGCCCTTGACCTTCTCGATGTTCGAGCGGACGACGTCCATGCCGACGCCGCGGCCCGAGACGTCGGAGATCTTCTCCGCTGTGGAGAACCCGGGCAGGAAGATGATGCGGCAGAGCTCCTGCTCACTCATCTGATCGATCTGGGCCTGCGTGTACAGGCCCTTCTCGATGGCCTTCTGCGAGATTCGCTTGGTGTTGAGCCCACGACCGTCGTCGGCGATGCGGATCTCCACGTGGCCGCCGGCGTTGCTCGCGCTCAGGCGGATAGTTCCGACCTCGCTCTTGCCCGCGGCGGCGCGGTCGGCGGGGGACTCAAGGCCGTGATCGCAACTGTTGCGCATCAGGTGGATGAGCGGGTCGCCGAGTTGCTCGATGACGGACTTGTCGACTTCGGTCTCGCCGCCCTCGATGACGAGGTTGATCTTCTTGCCGAGCTTGGAGGCCAGGTCGCGGATCAGTCGCGGGTACTTGCCGAAGATCTTGTCCAGCGGCTGCATGCGAGTCTTCATGACCGCGAGCTGAAGGTCGCTGGTGACGCGGTCAAGCCCGCCGGAGACTTCGCCCGCCTGCTCGCGGAACTCCTGCGAGCCGAGGTTCATCGCCTGGATGTGGCGCGACATCGCGTTGACGCGGTTCTTCTGAAGGACCAGTTCGCCCACGAGGTTGAGCAGCGCTTCGAGCCGGCCGACCTCGACACGGATGGTCTGTTCCGCGGCCTTTGCGTCGTGCTTCTCGCGCGACTTCTCATCGCCGCCGTCGCTCGATGCGCTGCCGGTCGGTGGGGCCGCCGGTGCGTTGCTGGCCGGCGACGGGGCCGCGGCGGCGGTGGAAGGCTTGGCCTGTGCCGTCGCGGATGCCGCGGGCGTCGGTGGCTGGGCGGTCGTCGCCGTCTGCGTCATCGCGCCGGTGAAGGTCTCGAGGAAGGAGTCGATCGGACGCTCGATGAGTTTGCGCTGGCTCAGCCCCGCGGCCTGCTCGGCGATCAGCGCCATCGCCAGCCGCGCGGGCGGAACGGCGGGGTCGATCGCGTGGGAGCGCGCTTCGCTGGCGAGCTTCATGAGCCCCTGCGCCAGCCTGCTCATCGGCGCGAACTCGAAGAACTCCGCCGTTTTGTTCAGATTGTCGGCCAGTTCGTGCAGGGCCGCGGCGGCGCCCGGCCTGCTCGCCTCGGCGGTGAGCTGGGCGACCTGTGTGTCGAGCTTCGTCAGCGTTTCGTTGACATCGACCACCAGCAAGTCCAGCAGATCGGCCTTGCTGGGATCGAGCACGAGCGGGCGTTCCTGTGCCGCGCCGAGGGTCTCGGGCGATGCGCCGCCGGAGACCGGCACCTCGGGCTCGCTCGGGCTCGGAGCGTCGGACTCGGGAGCGGGCGGCTCGGTCGCGGACGGGGCGGGCTCGGCGGCCAGAGGGGCCTCGGGCGCAGAAGCGTGCGCATCGTCGGCGCCGCCGCCTTCGCCGCGGGCGGCGAGCTTGGCGACGACCTCCTCATCGGCGCGCGTCAGGTCGCGTCCCTCGCGGATGTCGTCGAACTGCTTCTTGATCGTGTCGACCGCCGCCAGGAGCAGGTCCATGTCCGAGCGGCAGACGACGAACACGCGGTTGCGGGCGGCGTTGAGGCAGCTCTCCGCGGCGTGGGCGACGTGCACGAGATTGGTCAGTTGCAGGAAGCTCGCGCTGCCCTTGATCGTGTGGAGCGCGCGGAAGATGCGATTGAGCAGCTCCAGATCCTCGGGCGCGGTCTCCAGTGTGACCAGGTCCTGGTCGAGTTGATCGAGCAGCTCGCCCGACTCGGTCAGGAAGTCCTGCATCAGTTCCGGATCGAACGCCATCTGGGACATGGGCGGGTCTTTCTCTGGGGGCGTCGGCGGGTCGCGGCGACGCGATCAATCGGGGGTGGTGTGATCAGGCGACTTTGCGGGGCGTCGTGCCGGGCGGGACGGTGCCGGCCGCCGGCGTCAGGGGCAGTGTGCCGCCGACGGTCATGTTCGGGGCCGCCTCCTTGGCGTGGCCCTTCTTGACGTACACGAAGCCCTGCGGGATGTTGACCTGCTCGAAGGGCACGTTGAGCCCGCGCAGGCTTTCGGAGTGGCCGATGAACAGCGCTCCGTCGTCGGCGAGCTGTTCGTGGAACATGTTGATGACCTGCGCCCGCATCGCGTCGTCGAAGTAGATCATCACGTTGCGGCAGAAGATCACGTCGAACTTGCCCAGCCGCTTGGCGCCGAGGCGGTCCTTGAGATTGAGCGTCTCAAAGTGCACCATCTGGCGGATGGCGGGGTCGACGGTCCAGTACGGTCCGTCCTGCTTGAAGTACTTCTGCTTGATCAGGGGCGAGGTGGAGCGGACCGCGTAGTCGGCGTACTTGCCCTCGGCCGCGACGGCCAGGGCGCGCTCGCTGATGTCGGTTCCGAGCACTTCGACACGCCAGTCCATCAGACGCAGGCCCAGGGTGCGGTGCACCTGCATCGCCAGCGTGAGCGGTTCCTCGCCTGTCGAGCACGCGGCGGACCAGAGACGCAGACGCTTGGATGTGCCGCGCGTTTCGAGCAATCGACCGAGGAACTGCTTCTCGAACACATCGAGCTGAGGCTCGTTGCGGAAGAAGCTGGTCTCGTTGATGGTGATCTTGTTGAACATCTCCTGGAACTCGTCGTCGCGGTAGGGGCCGACGCTGAGGAAGGAGATGTACTGGTCGTAGTCGTCGACCTCGAGCTCCTGGAGCCTGCGGCCGAGGCGCGACTCGAGAACGTACTTCTTGTTCTCGGGAAAGTGGATCCCCGATCGCTCGTAGATGATCGCCGCCAGCTTCGCGAACTGCTGGGCGGACATGACGGGGTCTTTCATCAGGTCGGCCATTGGGAGCACTTTCCGGGCTTATGGAGCGTGGTCGGATCGGCGGCGTTTGCGGGTCGGACGTGGTGCGGCGGCTTACGCCGCGGCGGAAAGCGCGGCGTGGTTGTCGAAGAGCTTGGAGAGATCGAGCAGGATCAGCAGGCGATCGGGCAGTTTGCCGACGCCGGCGATGAAGTCCGAATCCACCGAGCAGACCATCGTCGGCGCGGGCTCGACGATCTTGCTGCTGATGCGGAGCACCTCGCTGACGCGGTCAACGATGAAGCCCAGCACGCGCGAGTGCACTTCGACGACGATGATGCGGCTCTGCTCGCTCTGCTCGCTGGGCGTGAGGCCGAAGCGCTTGCGCAGATCGATCACGGGGATGATCTTGCCGCGGAGGTTGATGACGCCCTCGACCTCGGGCGGGCTCTGCGGCACGCGCGTCAGGGACATCATGCGGTTGATCTCCTGCACCGCGAGGATGTCGACCGCGAACTCCTCTTCGCCAAGGCCGAACGTCACGAGCTGGAGTTGCTGACCGCCTTCGCTGGTGTCCGCGATCGTGTTCTTGATGTCGCCGCTGGCCATGCGTTGCTCTCCAGAATCGGTTGCGAACTTGGTGGAATCTCTCAGGTGTATCGGATGGCTTCGGGGGCCACTTCACGCACCGGGCTCAGGAAATCAACTTGTTCTTCGGGCACCCCTGTGCGGAGGGATCGGGGTATCGATGCGTCCGTCAAGCGGCCAGCGTGCCCGAGCCGCTGCCGAGTGTGCCGAGCGCGCGGGCGATCTCGTCCGGGGGGAGGCTCGCGTCGGCCAGACCGGCCTGGGCGACGGCCTTGGGCATCCCGTACACCACGCACGACGGCATGTCTTGCGCGATGATGAAGGCTTTGCCGGTGGCTTTCAGGGCCTTGGCACCAACGGCGCCGTCGTCGCCCATGCCGGTGCAGACGATCGCCAGCACGCGCGATGCGCAGACCTCGCCGGCCGAGCGGAACAACTCGTTGACACTTGGGCGATACACCGCGGACTTCGGCTCTTCGGAGATGTCCAGCACCAGCTTGCCGGCCTTGCGCGTGACGCGCGTGTGAAGGCCGCCGGGAGCCATGTAGATGGTGCGGTCCTCGACGGCCATGCCGTGCTCGCCGTGGCGGACTTTCAGCTTTGTGTCCTCGCCGAGTCGTTCGGCCAGGGACTTGGTGAACATGACGGGCATGTGCTGGGCGATGAGCACGGGGCAGGCAAGCGAGGCGGGCAGAGCCGCGATGAGCGTTTCGAGCACGGGCGGTCCGCCGGTGCTCGAGCCGATGCAGATCAGGTCGAACTCGCCGGGGCGGAACTTGACGGGCTTGCTGCTGACGACGCCGGCCGCGGCGCTGACGGTGGTCTTTCGGGCCGCGCCCGCGGCGATAGCCAGGACCTTTTCGACGAGGTCATCGCGCATCGCGTCCATGTGCATGGAGAAGTTCGAGCCGTCCTTGGCGATGATGTCCGCCGCGCCGAGGCGCAGGGCCTTGAGCGCCTCGTGGCTGCCCTCGCGTGTGAGGCTGGAGCACATGAGCACCGCGGGCGGTGGGGAGCATTCCGAGCGGATTCGTCGCAGCGCGGTCAGGCCGTCGAGCACGGGCATTTCGATGTCGAGCGTGACGACATCGGGCTTGAGGGCCTTGGCCTTGTCGAGGCCTTCCTGTCCGTTGCGCGCGGAGTCGATGACCTCGATGCGGTCGCTGGTTCGGAGCAGACGCGCCAGGGCGGTGCGCATGAAGGCCGAGTCATCGACGATGAGCACCCGAACCTTGGAGTTCGCATCGCCGTGCTGCGGCGTCGTGTTGTCTTGCAGTCCCATAACCGCTCCATCGCGAGGTATCCGCGAGTGGAGGTATCGGCCTGATCGGGCGGTCCCATCATGACCGTGAGACATCCCGGCTCAAACCGCCACGCCGAGGGGGGGGTCGATGGGCTCACTTCTGGCGCGACAACTCGGCGTAGGCGTTGTGGTTGTGGATCGACTCGAAGTTCTCGGAACTGATCGAGTACCACGCCACGCGCTCTTCGGCATCCAGACCCAGGGCCAGGTCGCGGATGATGTCCTCGACGAACTTGGGGTTGTCGTACGCCGCCTCGGTCACGTGCTTTTCGTCGGGGCGCTTGAGCACCGAGTACACGCCGCAGCTCGCGGCCTGTTCGAGGATCTGGACCAAGTCCTCGATCCAGAGCGTGCGTGCGCCCGGGCGAGAGCGCACGCGGGCGATGATCTCGCAGCGCTGGTTGTGAGCGCCGTAGGAGGAGATCTCTTTGCTGCACGGGCACAGGCTCGTCGCCGGCGCGCTGACGGACATGATCAGGTCGGTATGGTCTTTGCCGGTGGCCGGATCATGGCTGGTGGTGCACTCGAAGGCGACCTTGTAGTCCATGAGCCCGGGCTGGAGGGTGACGGGGGCGAACTTGCGGATGAAGTAGGTAAACGAGCACTCAAAGTGCGCATCGCGCGCATGAAGCCTGCGGGCGATGGCGCGGGTGATGTCCGGGATGTCGTCCGGGCTGATCGCCTTGTCGTGCTCGTTGAGCACCTCGATGAATCGCGACATGTGCGTGCCCTTCTGCGTTTCGGGAAGGCTCACGTACATGGCGATGTTGGCGACGGTGGTCTGCTCGCTGACCGTGCCGGGGGTGCCGGGGTGGCGCGGGTCGGGCCGGGCGGGCACGATCAGGCGGATCGGGTACACGACGTTGCGGACACCCACGCGATCGATGCGGACCCTGCGGGTGTCGGACCGACCCTGGACATCCTGGATCGGCGCGTGGTTGCTGGCGGCGGCGGGCGATGACATATCGGACTCCTTCGGCGCGATGCCCGGCTCTGGCCGGACGCCGGCGATGAACTTCGCGAACAAACCAGACTCAGGCCGGCGCGTGGTGCGCGTGCCCGTGCGGAACGGTCTTGACCATGCTCGAACCCCAGGCCAGGCCGAGCGGGATGCCCATCAGGCCGCCGGCGAGCATGTCCAGCGGCAGCACCCGCGCGCCCGCGAAGATCGTCGCCCCGTTGGCCAGCATCGTCAGTCGGCCCGCGGGCAGCGAGGTCGCGCCGGCGATCATCGGCGAGGCGACCGCGAGCGCGACCAGCCCAAGAAGCAGGGCGATCGGTTCCGGTCGCGGCGAGACGACCGCCGTCACCGCGCCCGCCGCCAGGCCCGCGACCACCGCCGCGGCGAGCGTCTGCCCCCGCATCATGGACTGCGCCACAACCAACGCCGCGACCACGCCGGCGATGAGTGCCGCGGCCAGGCCCGTCCCGATGGCCGTCAGCGTGACGCGGTCGCTCATGGCCGTGCGCAGCGGCGGGGCATCGCCCCGCGGCAGCAGCACCGCCAGCATCGCCAGCAGGCCCGCCCCGAGAACCGCGGCCTCGATGCTCAGGCGCATAAGGACGCCCTCGCCGCCGGCCCGCATGAGCGCATCGAGCCCGTCGCTGGAGCGCGCCGCCCAGGCCAACGCAACGCCGCCGCAGAACAGCCCCCAGCGCACACTCGTGATTCGGGCGACGACACACGCGGCCGCCCCGGCAACGACAACGGCCAGCAGGCCCCAAGCGAGGCCCGCGACCATGCCGCCGGTGCCCTGATGGGTCCCCGGAGAGGCGACGGTGCGGACATCCTCCATGCGCAGCCCGGAGACGAGCCACCAGCACATCGGCCCGATGACCAGCAGGCAGAGCGCAAAGAGCGACCAGCGGATGACGGAGCGAACCATTGATATGACAGTAGGTGCATCGACCGCACGCAAGGCGGGAATCCGACCCGATGATCGTGCTGTGTTCGGCTGCGGCGAGGTCGTGGTTCGTACCCGGGCTCGCGGCCGCGCTTGCTACCCTCTCTCCATGGACCACTTTCACTACGTCGGCGGCGAGTTGTACTGCCAGCAGGTGCGGCTGAGCGAGGTTGCCGCCGAGTTCGGCACGCCGCTGTACGTGTATTCCCGCACGACGCTCGAGGAGCACTACGACCGGTTCGCCCAAGCCTTTGCGCCCTTGGATCCGCTGATCTGCTTCGCGGCCAAGGCGTGCTCGAATATCGAAGTCCTCCGCGTGCTGGTCCAGCGCGGGGCGGGGATCGATGTGGTTTCCGGCGGCGAACTGCATCGCGCACGCCTGGCCGGCTGCCCGGGTGAGCGGATCGTCTTCGCGGGCGTCGGCAAGAGTGATCACGAGGTTCGCGAGGCGCTGACCACCGGCACGCCCCCGAGCACCGGCGGCCCGCCGGGCGAACCGATCCGCACGTTCAACGTCGAGAGCGAGCAGGAGTACGAGTCGATCGCGATGGCGGCCCGGAGCCTTGGCGTTCGCGCACACGCGGCCCTGCGCGTCAACCCGAGCATCGACCTGAAGACTCACGAGTACCTGCACACGGCGGCGCGCGATGCCAAGTTCGGCGTGGACATGCACCACGCGCGCACGCTGCTGCGCAAGTTCCATGCCGAGAAGCACCTGAGATTGACCGGGCTTCACGTGCACCTCGGCTCGCTGATCCACGACACGCGCCCGTACGTGCAGGCGATCAACGAGTGCCTCACGCTCATCGACGAACTGGCCAGCGACGGCATCCGCATCGAGTCGCTGGATATCGGCGGCGGATTCGGTGCCGACTACGTCACGGGCGAGGCGATGCCCGCCGCCGAGTACGCCCGCGCGATCGTGCCGCTGCTGGAGCAGCGCGTACGCAACGGGCTGAAGATCATCCTCGAGCCGGGGCGCTCGATCGCGGCCAACGCCGGCGTGCTGCTGACGCGGGTGATGTTCGTTAAGCGCGGCCCGCAGAAGAAGTTCGTCATCGTTGACGCGGGCATGAACACGCTGGTGCGCCCTGCGCTGTACGACGCGTTCCACTTCATCTGGCCCGCCAGCGTTTCGCCGCAGCACGAACCCGTGCGTCGCCAGAGCAGCCCGGACATGCCGGGGCTGGAGACGGCGGATGTCGTCGGCCCGATCTGCGAGAGCGGCGACTTTCTGGCCAAGGACCGGCTGCTCCCGGCCGTCGGGCGGGGCGAACTTCTGTCGGTCTTCACCAGCGGCGCGTACGGCATGGCGATGGCCTCGCGGTACAACTCCCATCCGCTCCCGGCGGAGGTGATGATCGAGGGCTCGCGAGCGCGACTCGTGCGCCGGCGCGAGGACTATCGCGATCTTGTTGCCCATGAACTGCCCGAGACGACGCAGATCTTCGACGGCCGCACCGCGGCCCGCCGGTCGGAGACCTGACCCCCGAGCCCCCCGGATGCGAATGTGAGCGCTGACAAACTCCATCTCGCGACACTCGCGGCACCGGCATCGGTCGGGGAAGCCGCGCCGGCGTTCTTTCTTGTTGCGGGCGACCGTCCGATGCTGCTCGGCCGCAGCAGCGAGTGCGATGTGATTCTTGCCGGCGAGGATGTGTCGCGTAAGCACGCGACGATCATCCGGCGGGGCGATCGCTGGCTGATGCAGAATCTCTCGGCCCGCTCGCGGACGCTGCTCAACGGCGTGGAACTCGCCGGCTCGCGACCGGCGATGCTGCAGGAGGGCGATCTGGTCCGTCTGGGGTCGTGGACCTTCCGCGTGGGCGAGGCGCCGCCGGGCACGCACGCGGGCGCGATGACGATTGATGACAGCCGCGTGCAGGGCGTGCGCATCGAGCGGGCCACGCACGCACCGACGGTCTCGGTCTCCGACCAGAGGATGAAGCTGCTCACGGGCGTGCTGACGCGGTTCCGGCAGGAGGGAGACGTGCAGGGCGTGGCCCGGGCGGCGATCGAGGCCGCGGTCGCGGGTTGCGGCTTTGCGCGCGGGGCGGTGCTCATGCGCACCGACGGGCACGCGGGCGTGGAGATCATCGCGACGAGCCACTTCTCCGGCGCGAACGCGGCGGGCCCTGCGGATATCGGTGCCGCGGCGCCGCGCCGAGAGTCCGCGCAGGAGGGCTTTACATTCTCGCGCTCGCTGATCGAGCAGGCCTCGCAGGGCTTCACGGCGGTCGCAACGGTCGAGTCGGGGCCGGTGTCGAGCCACTCGATCGTGCAACTGGGGATCCACACGGCCCTGTGCGCGCCGTTCTTCATCGGGCCGACGCCCGCGGGGTTCATCTATCTCGACGCCCGCGCCAGCGAGAAGGCCCCGCTGGTCGGCGGCGCGGTCGACAAGGACGGAGCCGCGGCGTTCGCCGACGCCGTCGCGATCGCCCTTGGGCTCGTGCTCGCCGAGCGCAATCGTCGCGAACTGGAGCAGCGGCAGACGCAACTGGCCAGCGAACTTCAGGCCGCGCGCGCGGTGCAGGAACTGATCCTGCCCGCGACCTGCGGCGATGTCGGTCCCGTCCGCTACGCCGTGAGCATGATCCCCGGCCTGTTCGTCGCGGGGGATCTGTTCGACGTCATCGCGCTCGAGGGTTCGCGCGTGGGCGTGTGCATCGGCGATGCATCGGGGCACGGCGCGGGCTCGGCGATGCAGATGGCCATGGCCCAGGCATATCTGCACAGTGAACTCCGACGCAGCGGCGATCCCGCGCGCGCGGTGTCCGCGGTCAACGCGTACATCGCCGAGCGCTCCGGCTCGGGCCGGTTCGTGTCGCTCTGGGTCGGCGTGATCGACCGCGACGGCACCATGACGTTCGTCGATGCCGGCCACGGGCACTGCATGCTGGACCGTCCGAGCATCGGCGCGCAGGCCCTTCGCAGCCGCGCGGGCATTCCGCTCGGTGTTGACGGCGAGTATCGCTACAGCTCCGAGCAGGTTCGGCTGTTCCCGGATGATCGCCTGATCTTGTACACCGATGGCGTACACGAGCAGCGCTCTCCCTCGGGAGAGCGCTTCGGCACGCAGCGGCTGGCCGATGCGTTGCCTCGGGGCGAGGCCGAGCGGACCTCCGCGGATGCGACGGTGTCATCGGTGGTGCGAGCGCTGGCGGAGTTCACGTCCAGCGCACCCCTGGACGATGACGCGACGATCGCGTGCGTGCGGCTCCGAGGTTAAATCGAGCGCAGGACTGAAGCCCACGGTGCCCTTGTCCCTACAACTTCAGACCATGGCCGAAGAAGTCACGTTCTCCCATTCCCCAGAGTCCCAGACATCCGGCGACGAACGTCGACCGGAAGTTGTCCCCGCCGATCCATCCCTCGAGCCCAGCGATGCCGAGAAGCTCGAGATGGTCGCGAAGGTTCTGGAACTGCTGCCGGAGTTCTTCTACGTTCACGATCACGAGATGCGGTTCCGGTACTGCAACGCCCACGTGGCGCGGTACTTCGGCTTCCAGCGGGCGGAGGACTTGTGGGGGCGCCGGCTTGAGGATGTCGACACGCGTCCGGGCCAGGGGGCGTACTTCAGCGAGGTCTGCCGCAAGGTCATGGCCGAGGGCGTGCCTCGCATTACGGACAACCTGCCGTACATCCGTCCCGACGGCACACCGGGCTTTCTGCGTCAGCACGACATTCCGTTCATCCATCCGCGCACGGGGCGACCGTTGCTCATGGGCCTCTCGCGCGATGTGACGGCGGAGCGGCAGCTCGAGGATCAGCGGCTGCGTGCCGCGGCTCTGGAGCGGGAGCTGCGGATCGCGCGCGAGATTCAGGACTCGCTGCGCCCCGTGGGCCAGCCGAACACCCCGGGCCTGAGCGTCGCGTCGTACGCCGAGCCGGCGACATACGCCGGTGGCGACTTTTTCGACTGGGCCATGTGCCCCGATGGCAGGCTGCTGCTGGGGCTGGGCGATGTGACGGGTCACGGTGTCGGCCCCGCGCTGCTCGCCAGCGCGTGCAGGGCGTATGTCCGCGCGATGGTGATGGTGCACCCGCTGCCGGAGGCGATGAAGCAGATCAACGAGCTCATGTGCCGCGATGCCGGAGACGGTCGCTTCGTCACGTTCGCGCTCGCGTCGGTCGCGCCGGACACGGGGCACGTCGAGCTGCTCAGCGCGGGCCAGGGGCCGATCTTCACGATCGACCCCGCAGCGCCCGCGGGCCGGCGTGTCACATCGCACGCGCCGAACATGATCCCGCTGGGCGTGCTCAGCGACCGCGACGCGGCACCGACGCCGGCGATGAACCTGACGATCGCGCCGCGCGGCGCGCTGGTGATGGTCAGCGACGGCGTCTTCGAGGCGCACGCCCGCGACGGCACGATGCTGGGCCTGCCGCGGCTGACCGCGCTGCTGGACGCGTGCGCGGGCCTGGGATCGGAGATCATCGTCCAGAGGATCGTGGCGCTCGTGCGGGACCACGCGGGCGGCACGCCCCTGGCGGATGATGTGACCGTTCTCGCGGTGGCGCGGGGCGATCCCGCGGCGTGAGCCGCGCCGGCTCGCTCAGCCGCCGCCGGCGGACTGGCGGCGAGCGTTCAGCGCGTCCCGCCGCTCCTGCGCCCGCTTGAGCCGCGCGTGACCTTCGGGCAGTCTGGCCTTGAGCAGGGACTCGCTCTGGTCCAGTTCACGCTGCGCCTCGTCGAGTTTTCCCGCCAGCGTCAGGCACTCGCCGAAGTTGTTGCGGAAGATGCCCACGTACATGTGCTCCGGCGGCAGCGTCTTGCCGCAGAGGTCCAGAAGAGCCCGATAGGTGCTTTCGGCCTCGACGAGATTGCCGCGGCGGACAAGGAGCATCGCGAGGTTGTTCATCGTCCCGAGCAGTTCCGCGTCGGCGTTGCCGCTGGCGCTCTGAAGGGTCAGTGCCCGGCGGAAGAGCCGCTCGGCGTCGTCGAGCCTGCCGCCATCCTCGTACATGTACGCGAGGTTGGCCATCGCGGTGAGCGTCTTGGGGTGGCTCTCGCCGAGCGAATTCGTCCAGCCTTCAAAGGCCCGCTCCTGCAGCGGCAGCGCCGCTTCGCGACGGCCCGTGTCGGTGTACACCACCGCGAGGTTCGAGAGCGTCGTCAGCGTCGCGGCGTGCGACCGGCCGAGAACCTTCTCGCGGCGCTCGAGCGTGAGCCTGAGCAGCTTTTCGGCCTCATCGGTCTTTCCATCGCGATGCAACGCCGCGCCGAGGTTGTTCATCGTGTAGAGCGTGAACGGATGCTCCGGCCCGTGGATCCGCTCGCGGAGCGCCAGCGCCTCTCGAAGCAGCGGGATGCCCCGCGCCAGTTGGCCGTAGTCCTTCAGCGCGGTGCCCAGATTGTGCAGCGCCGTCACGCGCTCGGCATCGTCCTCGGGCATGACCACGGTGGAGACCTCGACCGCGCGCTCCAGCAGCGGCAGAGCCTCGCGCCCACGCCCGGTCTCCTGCAGCACGCGGGATACATCGAGCATCGCCCGCACGCCGTCGATCGATTGCTCCCTGCCCTCCGATCGCACGCGCTCGAGCGATGCTGTCGAGCGCTTCTCGGCTTCCTCGAATCGCCCCCAATCCGTCAGCAGCAGCACGAGCTCACGCTCGACATCGCGCGTCAGCGCATCGCCCGGCGGCAGCGCCGACTCGAGCAACTCCAGCGATCGTCGGAGCATCGGCATGCCCTCTTCGTACCGCCCCAGGCCCCGGTAGGTCGTGCCGAGCGTGCGCCGGACCGCGGACTCGACCAGCGGCCGGTCTGCGAACTGGCCCTCGATCTGCCGAGATGCGTTGTCGACCAGTTCGCGGATCGTCGGCTCGCGCCCCTGCGCCTGCTCCGGGTTGATCGCCCCGAACAGCCCGGTGATGAATCGGTTGATCTGCTCGGCGGTCTCCGCCTCGTCGCGCGCCCGCGCCTCGGCCGCGACCGCACGTGCCTCGCGCTGCTCCGCAAGGGTCCGTCCGAGTGTTGCCTGGCGCGCCTGATACGCCGTCGCCACCACGCCGCCGATCAGGACGAACATCACCACGGCCACCGCCGCGACCGGCCCGCGGTTGCGACGAACGAACTTGCGCAACTGGTACACGCGGCTCGGCGGACGCGCCCGCACGGGCTCGTGTTCGAGATAGCGGCGCAGATCCTCGCTCAGTTCGCTCGCGCTCTGATATCGCCGGGTGCGGTCCTTCTCAAGAGCGCGGGCCGCGATCGCGCGCAGATCGCCCGGGGCCTGCTCGCCGTCGATCGTCAGCGCTGCGGGCTCGCGCTGCGAGATCGCTCGCGCGCTCTGGAGGAGGTCCATGCCCTGCACGTCGATCGGCAGCCGGCCCGACAACAGTTCGTACAACACCACACCAAGGGCATACACGTCGCTCCGGGCGTCGACCTCATCGAGCCGCCCGAGCACCTGCTCCGGAGACATGTACGGCACGGTGCCCACGAGCTGACCGGCCTCGGTGTGCTGCGCGGCCCGTGCCGAGTCCTGCTCGCTCTGGCCAACGCGGGCGACGCCGAAGTCCAGCACCTTGATGCCGGCCTGACCGCGTGCGTTGAGCGCGACGAGGATGTTGCCGGGCTTGAGGTCGCGGTGCACCACGCCCTTGCGGTGCGCGTGCTCCACCGCATCGCAGACCTGCCGGAGCAGGTCCAGCCTCTCGCGCAGCCCCAGCCCGCGCGCGCGTGCGAAGTCCGTCAGCGGGCTGCCGGAGACCAGCTCCATAGCGAAGAACGGCTGAACCGCTTCGCCGCCGACTTGGCCGGAGATCGACATCGCCGCGATGCCCGCCTCGAAGATCCGCGCGATGCCGGGATGGTCCAGCCGTCCGAGCAACTCGGCCTCGAGTTCGAAGCGGCGCTGGAGCCTCGGCGTGAGCATGCCCGCGCGGAGCACCTTCAGCGCGACCTCGCGGCTGGGCCGCTCCTGCCGGGCGCGATAGACCACACCCATGCCGCCTTCGCCGAGCACATCCAGGATCGTGTACGCGCCGAGCCGCCGCATGCCCGCGCCGGCCGGAGTCGATGCGGGCGCGACCGCCGCATCACGCGGCACAGCAGGCCCCGCTTCTGCCGGTGCGATCGTCATCGCCTCGATCGAGTCCGGACGCACCTGCGTCTGGTCGACCAGCGTCATGGACTCCTCGCGGCTCAGGGCCGTCAGCGCCGATCGCAGCAGCGCATCATCGCCGGCGCATCGGGCGCGAATGAACGCGGCCCGGGTCTGCGCCGGCTGACGCATCGCCTCGCGCACGATCGCGGTGATTCGTTCGTCGCCCGGGTGCATACCCACAGATTACAGCGCTGCCGCGCCTGTGCCATCCCACCGCGACGCTGCGGACAACGACCCCGCGGAACGCTCCCCGTGAAGGGCCGGACGAAGGTCCGAGAGCGCGATGGGCTCGGGCGATCAACTGATCGTCAGCACGGGTCCGGCGTTGCCGCTTCGCAGGCTGGCCAGTGCCACCTGCCCCTCGAGGTTCGTCACCATCGTGTTCAGCGCCCTGCTCAGCGGCGTGTCGCCGTGGAAGTTCGCCGACGGGTTCCCGTCGTCGCCGTTGCGACGCAGGTTGATCGTGATCGGAACGCTGCCGAGGAACGGCACGCCGGTGCGCTGGGCCATGTGCTCGGCACCGCCGCGGCCGAAGATGTCGTACTCGCGCGGCCCGCCCTGACTGGCGGGGATGTCATCGGCGATGAAGTAGCTCATGTTCTCAACGACCCCCAGGATCTCGATCTCCAACTGCTGGAACATCCGCAGCGCGCGGATCGCATCGTCCTGCGCCACTTGCTGGGGCGTGCACACCACCACCGCGCCCGTCAACTTCAGGAGCTGGGCCATCGTCAGGCTCACGTCGCCCGTCCCCGGCGGCAGATCGATGATCAAGTAGTCAAGTTCGCCCCACTGCGTCTGCTCGACCAACTGCTTGAACGCGCCGTGCGCCATCGGCCCGCGCCAGATCAGCGGCTTCTCCGGGTCCACAAGCTTGCCGATGGTCATCGCCTTGACGCCGTGCACCAGGAACGGCTGGAGCATGTTGGCCATCACGTTGGTCTGCAGACCATCGAGCCCCAGCATCGTCGGCAGCGACGGGCCGTAAATGTCACCATCGAGCAGGCCGACGCTGTGCCCCTTGAGCGCCAGGCCCACCGCCAGATTCACCGCGACGGTGCTCTTGCCAACGCCGCCCTTGCCCGCGCCAACCGCGACAACGTGCCTCACGCCCGGCAGGCTCGGCGCGGCCCGCTGCGCCGCGGCACCGCCGGGGCCGCCCGCCCCGGCCGCGGGCGCAGCATTCCGCGCGGGCTGATTCACCGTCAGCGGCACAACGCGGGGCGCACGCGGCGGCTCGGCGCTCACACCCGAACTCGCGTTCGCCGCGTCCGTGGTCGGCGCGGCGGCGCTCGGGCTCGCGCTGAGTTTCGCCAAACCCACATCGACATTGAGCTGCGTCAGCACCACGCCGCTGCTCTGCGCGTGCCGGCGCACCGCCGAGATGATCGTTCCGGCCAGAGTGTGCTGCGCTTCGGGGCTCAGGTCTTGCGCGCTGACGACGACGGACACCACGCCGTCGCACGAGGCGAGTTTGGTCACTCGTCCCGCTGCGACAAGCCCGGTCGGCCCGCCGCCAGACTCGGGAAGCGTGACCTGATCCAGCACAGTCATGAGGTCGGCCTTGGACAGCGACATTGCTCGTACTCTCCGGCATGCGGCGGCCCCGGGGGCGCGGCCGCGGTGTGTGAGAATCGCTCCGTTCGCCGCAACGCCCGACATACGCGTCGGAGGATTGCTCTGTGACGCCTGGCGCGTCTGGAGGGTCTGGGCAACCCGGTGAACGCCCACGCCGACAGACCCGCGATGGAGGCGAGATTCGCTCGAATTCTCGCGGGTGAGCGGGCGTGAATGCCTGATGATAGGGGTCCGATCTTTCTTGCCGCCTCGGCAATACGCCCGCGGGTGCAGCGTTCTGCTGTCGATCGCCCGCCGCGGGGCCAAACGGACGCGTCGGGCATTGAACGCTGCTGAATCGCCGATGACCTCAGCGGCAGACCGGAAGATTCAAAGCGTCACCGGCGAACCCAACAAGTCCGACCCCGGACCAAACGTCACAGGAGGTTTCGATGTCTCGCACCCGAATCGTCAACGTGTTCACGCTCATCATGGCCGCGGGCTTTGCTTCGACCATCGCCCTTGCCCAGCCGCAGAACGCTCCGGGCGGCCCCGGCGACCTGGGTGGACCGAAGGTTGATCCGCAGCGCATCCCGGGCCAGCGCGACACGTTCGCGCCCCGCGAGCGCCGCGCCGTCACCGGTCAGGAGATCCCGCCCCGCGCGTTCCAGCGCATCCTCAACGAGTCACTGGGTGAAAACGCCCCTGAGGCCGTGCGGGCCACGCCCGAGCAGCTCGAGCAGTTCAAGGCGATCGCCGCCGAGTTCGAGTCCGCGGTGCGTGCGTACCAGGAGCAGCATCGCGAGGAACTCCAGCGAATCCGCCAGGCCGGCGGGGATCGCGGCCAGCGTCCCGCTCGCCGCGAGACCGACGGCGAGAAGGGCGGACCGCGCGATGGCCGTCCGATGGGCGACCCGATGATGAGCGAGGAGGATCGCGCCAAACTCATGGAGCGCGCCCGCGAGATCCGCGAGAACGCGCCCAAGGCCAGCGATGTGCAGACCAAGATCTGGGCCCTGCTCCGCGAGGATCAGCAGAAGGCCGTGCAGGTCGGTCTGGACAAGTTCCGTGCGGAGGAGCAGAAGCGCCGCGATGAGGACTATCTCCGCCGTCGTACCGGCAAGGACGGCGGCAAGGAGGGCCCCGGGAATGCTGGCCGACCGGAGAACGCTCCGCCCGCGGCACCCGCGGATCCCGAAGCGCTGCGCAAGGCGCTGGCCGATGTGCCCCAGGAGCAGCGAGAGGCGATCGAGCGACGCATCAACGAGATGCCGCCGGAGCGTCGCGATGCGCTCCTCCGCCGCCTGCAGGAAATGACCCCCGAGCAGCGCGAGCAGTTGATCAACCGACTGCGCGAAGGTCGCCCCGGTCGCCCGGGTGGTGCGGGTGGGCCTGGCGGTCCCGGCGGACCGGGCGGTCCGGAGGGCAATCCTGAGCGCCGCCGCGGTCGTCCGGAGATGCCGCCGCCCCCGAAGCCCGAGTAATCCACAGTTTGCCCGGAGATTTCTTGCGAACGAGTACCTAAAACTTGGTGAATTTCGCGTCCTCCTTCGCCCGAGACCGGTTTTGCCGGTCTCGGGCTTGTTTTTTGGCTCATTTGCCATCAATTCAGCACACGGATCCCAGCGGGATGGCGCGGGTTTTTGCTCCCGCGCTCAGAGCATCTCGAATTCGGCGATGTGGTACCATTTTGGTACATTCGGATCCTGAAATTCTCGCTCCAAAGGCAGACAATCAGAAATTTCTCGATGAATTCTTGGCGAATCCAAAATCTGTGCTAAACTGGTACAGTCGTGACGCGGAGAAGAATGGAGTGCGAGGAGTGAGGTTCACGGTTTCTTGATGACGCACCACTTGCCAACGGGAAGTTGGTAAGATAGCGAAGATCTCTCTCTCCTCCAGCGGGGCGCTGTCTTACGATGGCGCCCTGCTTTGTTTTTGGATTTCGCGGGTGAGCGGATGATTCCCTCCCTGTCTTTGAGGGCGCATACAGCCGTATTCACGCGGGGGCCCCTGAGAAAAGAGTGTCGCCGCGGGTGTCGCGCCGACTCGTGATCCGCAATTCGTCGTTCGCGTCTACGTGCCTTGGGCCAGTGTGTGGGCCGGTCGAGCGACCCGCGCTCCAGGATGGCGACGTACCGAGCCGGCGGAGATCGTCGACCCTGCCATGGTCACGGGTTTGGCTACGCTCTTTCGTCCGTGCCGCACGACGAGCCGCTCCATTCCGGTACTGCCCAGCCCGCCGGGGCCGCGGCGTGGCGATCACCGGTAGTTCTGACCGGAGCCGCTGGCTTCATCGGCTCGCACGTCGCGACGGCGCTGGTCGGCCGCGGCGTGCGCGTGATCGGCGTGGACAACTTCGACCCGTTCTACGACGAGTCGGCGAAGCTCGCCAACGTGCGCGCGATCGAGTCGGCCTGTCTTGCTCCGAACGCCGGGACGTTCGAACTCGTGCGGCTGGATCTGGCCGACGAGCCGGCCGTGGCCGGGTTGTTCGCACGCCAGGACCTGGCGCATCGCGCGGGCGTGATTCATCTCGCGGGCAAGGCCGGTGTCCGGCCGAGCGTCGATGACCCCGTCGGGTACGCCCGCGCGAACATCATGGCCACGAGCGTTGTGCTCGCACAGGCCCATCGGCACGGGCTCAAGCGGGTCGTCGCCGCCAGCAGCAGTTCGGTCTACGGCAACTGCCCGGTCGCGCCGTTTCACGAGGAACTGGATGTATCGCGGCCCATTTCGCCATACGCCGCGACCAAGCGCGCTTGCGAGGTCATCGGCTACACGCATCACCACCTGACCGCGATGCCCACGGCGATGCTGCGCTTCTTCACGGTCTTCGGCCCGCGGCAGCGGCCCGATCTGGCCATCGCCCTGTTCATGCGCCTGGCCCGCGCGGGCGGCGTGATCCCCGTCTTCGGCGACCTGAACAGTTCCCGCGATTACACCTTCGTCGACGACATCGTCGACGGCGTCCTCCGCGCGTATGAACGCATCGACGCCCACGGCTATCGCATCTGGAATCTCGGCAACTCCTCGCCCGTGACCCTCCGCGATATGCTCGCGACCATCGAACGCGTCGTCGGCACGCCCATGCGGCTGGACCCGCGGCCGGCGCGTGCGGGCGACGTCGAGCGGACCTTCGCGGATCTTTCACGCGCACGGGCGGAACTGGGGTATGCTCCCGCGACCTCGTTCCTCGTCGGGGTGCAACGTCAGTGGGAGGCCCTTTGCGCGTCGACCATCGCGACCAACGCCTGACCCGGCCCGCGCCGGCGCACGCGACGCTTTGTTCGCTCGGGCGACTCCTCGGCCCGCGCTCGGTCCTGGCCGCGATGCTCCTTGCGCTGGCCACGCTGCTCGCGTTGCCGACCGCCGCGGCCCGTGCACAGGATGCCGAGCCCGCCGCCGATCCTGAAGCGGAGATCGGCGCGGCCGATGCGCAGCGTGTCGCGCGGGAACTTGATCGGTTTGGTCTGTCGCTGGCGTCGATCGATCCCGGGCTCACCGGCAGCATGATCGCCGAGCGTTGGAACCCGCTCCGCCTGAACTTCGTCAACGGCCCGGATGCGCTCGAAGGGCTCGTGCGGCTGACCTTCCCGCAGGATCAGACGCAACGAGCAGTGGTGGATGTGCCGATCGTCGCCAGATCCGGCGCTCGCGTCGGCGTGACGGCGATGATCAATCCCTCGCAGATGCTCGACGCGATCGAAGTCGAGGTGCTTCGGGATGGCCGACGTGTCTATGCGACGAGACTCGAGAACTTCTCGGACAGATCGCTGTCGTTCGGGCGGATCGAAGCGGAGGCCCAGCCGCACGTCGGGGTGCTCGCCGGAACGCGGTCCGGCTGGAGCATCGCGGTCAATCGCGTGCTGCCGATCCCGCGCGCCATCGAGGAGGACGGCTTCCCGAGCGGAGCGGGGACCGACGGCCGTGGCCAGAACTCCGAGCCGGATGTTCCCGCAACGTCGCTGCGTGCCGCGGACCTTCCGACCGCCGGCATGGCGTTCGATGGTCTCTGGCTGCTGATCGTCGACGCCGATCAGGCGGAGTCGCTGGATGAGCCGAGGCTGCGGGCGGTGCGTGAGTGGGTGCTCACCGGTGGCCGGCTCGTGATCGTCGCCGATTCGCCGGGCGCGAACTGGTCGCGATGGCTCCCGCGCGACATCGCCGCCGGCATCACGCTGGGCGAGACCCTCCGCGCCGCGCCCCCGGGCGAGGTTCTCGCGGCCATGAGCGACGACCCCGACCGCGTGCGGCGCGGCAACGAATCGCTGCCGATGCGACGCATCCGGCTGAACTCCGCGGCATCGGTGCTCCGCCCCTGGAGGTCCTCGCTCGCCGTCGACGGTGGCGAGTTCCTGATGGTTTCCGGGCCCGCGGGGCTCGGCGCGGTCACGCTGCTGGGCTTCGATCCAGCGCGCGCTCCCGCGAGCGTCGATGCCGACGCGAGCGCTCTGCTCTGGCGGCGAGCCGTCCGCGAGATCATCGAGCGCCAGCCGCCGACGGAGATCGATCGGCCCTGGATGTCGGTGGGCGCATCGCAGGAGAGCGACGCGCTGAATTCGGCGATCGAGCGCATCAGCCGCGTGCCCGAGGTCGGCTACATGCCGTTCATCGCGGTGGGCGTGATCTTCGTGGGCCTGATCGTCATGCTCGGGCCGGTGGACTACTTCGTTCTCGGTCGGCTCAAGCGTCGCCAGTGGTCGCTGGCGACCGCTGCTCTTTGGATCATCATCGCCGGTGCGATCGCGACCGTCGCGCCGTCGCTGCTGATCCGCACGGACCAGACCCTCAGCGACCGTGTGGAGCTGATCGACGCGGTCATCCCGGGCGGCGATACGCCGAGCCTCGGCGTGCGCTCGGGCATCACCGCGGTGTTCAGCAACTCCAGCCAGCGCGCGGGCGTCGAGAACTACGCAGCGGGAACGTGGGTCCACGGCGTGGCCCCCGGTTCGTTCTACGGCAGTGCCTCGATGCTCACACCCTCGGCGATGTTCACCCAGCGGCTCGGTATCGTCGGCGCCGCATCCGCACAGTGGGGCATCGCGCTGCCCGAGGCCGCGGCCGGACAGGGCCCGCGAACGGACAGCGATCGTCCCGGAGTCCTGCCGAACCGGGTGCTGACACAACTGCGCCAGTGGTCGCTGCGGTGCTTCGCCGATCGCGGCCTCGTGCCCGCGCCGCGCGGGTCGGTCGTGCGCGAGGGCGACAAACTCGTCGTGCGCCTTTCGGGCCTGCCCGCGGGCATGGCGCTGAGCCGATACGCGATCATTACCAGGGACAAGGGCGATTGGTTCGGCGCTGAAGCGGGCGCGCCGCTCCAGGTCGATTCCCGCGGAGCGCTGACGCTCCGCGCCAAGGTGCCGGCGGAGCCGACCGGGCAGTCGGCCGACGGCGCACTCGATGAAGCCATGCTCGCCCGCTTCGCCGGGGCATCGGGACGTCGAAGTGCGCTGGCGGCTTATGCGCGTGCGGACGGCTGGGCGGTGCTCGTGCTCTCCGCGCAGCACGCGCCCGCAGACGACACGACTCCGACCGTCGTCCGCGGTGCCGACACGCGGGTTCTTCGTGAATATCGCCTGGCGATTCCCATCGGCGTGAATGCTCCACGCGGAGATCAACCGTGATCGAGATCAAGGGCCTCAATAAGCGCTTCGGCGGGCTGGTCGCGCTGGACAACCTCTCCCTGTCCATCGGCCCGGGCGAACTCTTCGGGTTCATCGGCCCCAACGGCGCCGGCAAGAGCACCACCATGAAGGTCCTCGCCGGGCTTCTTTCGCCCGACTCCGGATCCGCGCATGTCTGCGGCATCGATGCGGTCCGCGAGGGCGAACGCGTCAAGCGGCTGCTGGGATACATGCCCGACTTCCTCGGTGTCTACGACGACCTGACCGTGCATGAGTACCTGCAGTTCTTCGCCGCGGCTTTCGGGATCGAGCGGGCCAAGCGCCGCTCGACCATCGACAGCGTGCTGCAACTGACCGATCTGACCGACAAGCAGCACGCGATGGTCGACTCGCTCTCCCGCGGCATGCAGCAGCGACTCGGCGTCGCGCGCCTGCTGCTGCACGACCCGAAGGTCCTGCTTCTGGATGAGCCGGCCAGCGGTCTGGACCCCCGCGCGCGAATCGAACTCCGCGAACTGCTCTTGGAGCTGCGGCGCATGGGCAAGTGCCTCATGGTCAGTTCGCACATCCTCAGCGAACTGGCCGAGATGGTCACGAGCATCGGGATCATCGAACGCGGCAAGCTGCTCTTCGCCGGGCCGGTGGCCGAGGCCATGAGCCGCGCGCGTCTGGGCCAGACCATCGCCATCAGTCTCGAATCCGCGGGCGCCGATGAGCCCGAGGCCCTCAGCCTCGACCGCGCCCACGCGCTGCTGTCGAGCGATAAGCGGCTCACGGGAGTGTCGCGCGAGGGCGAGCAGTTGATCGTGAACCTCGCCGACGCGGAGGACGGACGCCCGGCCTCGCACCACTTCGTGCTCAAGTTGCTCATCGACTCGGGCGCGCGGATCGCCGCCTTCGAGCCCCGGGCCGCCAAGCTCGAGGATGCGTTCCTCCGCCTGACCAAGGGCGTGGTCAACTGACTCGACTCACGCCTCCGGCCCGTCTTCGGCATCCTGCTTGGCCAGCAGGTCCAGACACGTGGTGATCAGCCGATCCAGCGGAACGGGCTTGACGAGGTACCCATCGACACCGAGGCTCTCGGCGTACATCTGGTGGCGTCGCCCCTCGTTGGCCGTGAGCATGATGACGATCGGAGCGTCCTCGTAGCCCTTGATCTTCTCGAGCACCAGAAAGCCCGAGCGTCCGGGCAGCATCATGTCCAGCAGCACCACGTCCGGGTCTTCTTCCTGCACCGCGAGCACGGCGTCGTTGCCGTCGCGCACGCAGCGTGTCTCGGCCCCTTCGCTGCGGATGGCCGCGTCCATGGCTTCGAGAACATCGTTGTCGTCGTCCACCAGGACGAAGCGGGTTCCCGAAAGTCTGCCGGTCATTGGTGGGCTCCAGAGGGAGAGAATCGGTGCGGGGTCGTGCGGGGCGGGAGGATCTCGTGTCCTGGCGCATCGCGAGCGTTGCCGCGCGCGGATGCTCCCGAGTGTACTGGTCATCCCGCCGATCGCGGCATCCAAAGCCGCGAGTTGATCGAAGCCTTTCAAACCGCCGGCGCGTATGATGGAGCGCAGATGGACGGTGGGGGAGGTGTTCGGGTGCCGGCACGATGCCGAACCGGTTCCGAATGGTGTCGCTCGCTCGGCGTCACGCAGATCCACCAGCCGCCAAGGGCGGCCAAACGCTTGGAGGCTCAATGGCCCGTTCCGCAAAGACCGTCGCACTCTCGCTCGCCGCGCTCACGCTCCTCGGGGCCGGGGTTGTCGGCGGTCAGTTCGTGTCCCTCGCCGGTGCCGCGGCCGGCGGGCGTGCGCCGACGCAGCCGTCGATCGCGATCGTGGACATGGAGAAGGTGTTCAACGGCATGGCGATGCGCGCCACGCGCGAGGGCGAGCTCAAGACCCTGGCCGAGAGCCTCCAGGGCGAGATGGACAAGCTGGGCAAGGCCGTCCAGGACGAGCAGGCCAAGCTCTCGCTGCTGCCCGATGGCCGCGACAAGCAGGCGGCCCAGATGAAGCTGCTGGAAATGCAGGCCAACGCCCGCGTGAAGAAGGAGCTCTTCGAGGCCCAGATCGAGATGCGTCGCAGCGAGATGTTCCGCGACATGTACGAGAAGATCAACTCGACCGTCGCCAAGTACGCGCAGCAGAACGGCTACACCATCGTCATCTCCAGCGACGAGGGCATCCGCGTCCCCGAGGGCGTGCAGACCAGCGAGATCCAGCGGTTCATCTCCCTGCGCCGCCTCATGTTCGTCGACACGCGGCACGACATCACCGCGGAGGTCATCACCATGCTCAACAACGAGGCGTCCGCCGGGAAGTGAGCGGCACGTGACGACCGCGACGAGCCAGACCATCCCGACCGCGCCGCCGGCGCACGTCCCGCAGGGCCTCGCGCCCGCGCGAGAGGTGACCAGCGCCATGCTCGCCGAGCGTTTCGGCGGCCGACTGGTCGGCCCGCCGGATGTCGTCGTGACCCGCGCCGATGCGCTGGCCGATGCCGATGAGCGGACGCTCTCGTTCATCCGTGATGCGGCGTTCGTGAAGGACTGGGCCGCCAGCCGCGCGGGCGTCGCGCTGGTCAGCGAGGGCCTGAGTGTTGACGCCGCGCCGGGGCGTGCGCTGGTATTCGTCCGCGATGCGGATCTGGCGATGGTCGAAGCGCTGAACATGCTCGCGCCCGCGGCCCGCCAGGCCACGCCGGGAATCGACCCGCGAGCGATCATCGAGCCCGGCGCGATGATCGACCCGCTGGCGAGCATCGGGCCGTTCGCCGTCGTTCGCGCCGGCGCGAGCGTGGGCGAGGGTTCGAGCATCGCCTCCGGCGTGGTGATCGATGCCGGCTCGCGCGTCGGACGCTTCACGACGATTCACGCCAACGTCACCATCGCCAACGCCTCGGTCGTGGGCGATCACTGCATCATCCACCCCGGCGTGGTCATCGGTGCCGACGGCTTCGGCTATCGGCCAGCACCGGACGGCCGCGGCCTGGTCAAGATCCCGCACCTGGGCAACGCCGTGCTCGACAGCCATGTCGAGATCGGCGCCAACACCTGCATCGATCGGGCGCGTTTCGGCAGCACACGCATCGGCGCGGGAACCAAGATCGACAATCTCGTCCAGATCGGCCACAACTGCCGCATCGGGCGCTCCGTCGTCATCTGCGGCTGCACCGGCATCGCCGGGTCCGTCACCATCGGCGACGGTGTGCAGATCGGCGGCAACTGCGGCATCGCCGACAACGTGACTATCGGGCGCGGCGCACGCATCGCCGCCAAGACCGGCGTCATGCACGATGTCCCGGAGGGCATCACCGTTGCGGGTCTGCCGGCGTTCCCCGGGCGCGACTACCTCCGCATGATCGCCGCCCTGCGCAAACTCGCCAAGGTCTAAACGCGCGACCCGTTCGCTTCCGCAAACATTCATCCACGGAGCACCACCATGCCCATGTACGAATACGTCAGCGAGCAGGACGGCACACGCCTGGAACTCCTTCGCCCGATGTCTCAGGCCGATGCGCCGGTTGAAGATCCGGAAAACAAGGGCCGCACGTTCAAGCGCGTCCACAGCACCTTTGCCGCCGCGGGCTCGGCAGCGCAGGGCGGGTCATCGTCCATGGGCGGCTGCTGTCCCTGCGGCAAGAACGCCGGCTCGTGCTCACGCGCCTGAGCTCGCCGCGTTGGGTGCTCCGGCGCGGCCCGCGTGCCGACGCTTGAAGGCCTCGACCACGAACACACCCGCCAGACCCATCAGCGCCGCCGCGACCAGCGCGTTGATGATGGTCGGGTTCACAGCCCCGCCGGGCGTGGTGAACGCCCCGAGCCACACATCCCGCGCGCCGACGAAGAACTGCAGCGCCAGCGCCCAGAGCGTGATGCTCCCCACCACCACGCAGGGCCAGAAGACGTACCAGCACGCCCGCCCGGTTGATCGCAGCCAGATCGTCACGCCGAGAAGCGTCAGCGAGGCGAGCAACTGGTTGCTCGTTCCAAAGAGCATCCAGAACAGCCGGTAGCCCTCCGGGTCGGTCCCCAGCAGCATCGCCAGCGGAACGCCGACGGTCGCGGCCGATGCCGCGACACCCGCGGCCCGCCCGCGTGCGCCGAACAGCTCGCTCAAGAGATACCGGCCAAGTCGCGTCGATACATCGAGCGTGTCGAACACGAACGTGCTGAACGCCATCGCGCCGAAGGTCGCGCAGAAGAGAAACGCCCCCGGACCGAGGAACACGGTCAGGAACTGCGCCAGCCCGTCGCCATAAACCCGCGCCGGGGCCTGCCCCGCCGACTGCGCCGGCGTCAGGATCATGATCGTCGCCAGCGCGATCACCGCCACGAGCCCCTCCAGCAGCATGGCGCCGTAGCCGATCGAGTGGCAGTGCGACTCCTTGGCTACCTGCTTGCTTGTTGTTCCGCCGCAGATCAGCCCGTGGAACCCGCTGCACGCGCCGCAGGCGATGGTCACGAACAGGAACGGGATGAGCATCGGCGTATTCGAAACGCTCGTGCCGGGCTGGGTGAGTTGCAGTGCCGCGAGCGGGTTGAGCGAGTCGAGCGCCGCCTGGGTGAACATCGGCTGCTGAATGTCGAACCCGCCCGCCAGAATCCCCGCGAGCCCGACACCGATGGCCAGGTAGAGCACGAACCCGCCCAGGAATCCTCGCGGCTGCTGCAGGAGCCAGACCGGGATCAGCGACGCGACAAAGCAGTACCCCAGAATCAGCGCGTACCACACACGCTCATCCAGCAACAGCACGCCATCGAGTTTCGATCCCGCGTACACGCACCCGAGCGTCAACGGAACGAACACGAGCGCCAGCACCCAGACCGGCGGCCTGAGCAGCCGCGTGACGATCCCCATCACCAGCGCCAGCAGCAGGTACAGCACGCTGGACATCGCCACCGCGCCGCCCTTGTTGAAGGTCGTGTTGAGCCCGGCCAGTTCCTCGCTCGCGCCGGCGAACGTGCTCGCGGTGATCTGCGTGAACGCCGTGATGACGTACAGCAGCGCCAGCCAGATGAACGCCGCGAGCGCGACAAACGCCCGTCGCCCCAGATGCACCCGCGCGACCTCCGCGATGCTCCCGGCGCCGTGTCGCACGCTGGCCACGAGTGCCGAAAGGTCGTGCACCGCGCCGATAAAGATCACCCCGAGCACGATCCACAGCAGGCACGGACCCCAGCCGAACAGCGAGCACGCCAGTATCGGCCCGGCGATCGGCCCCGCCGCGGCGATCGCGCTGAGATGCTGACCAAGCAGGTAAAACCGCGGCGTGGGCACAAAGTCCACACCGTCGTTCACCCGCGTTGCGGGGGTGACGTTCGCGTCATCGAGCGCGTACTGACGTGCGATGAATCGCCCGTAGGTGAAGTACCCCGCGATCAACACCATCGACACGATGATCGTCAGCACAAGCAGCGACATGCTCGCATCAGCCTCGCACACGCGGCCCGATGCGTCAAGCGGGTTCCGCAAGAAGCGTCTGGTTCTCAACCGCACGAAAGCACCACACACCGGTGCTCCGTTCGGTATGCTCGGATCATGGACCCCCGATCAATTCGTCGATGCGTGCCGGTCATGGTCGCGTTCGCACTCGCGCTCATGCACGGCGTTGCGGGCGCACAGGCTCAGGAGACACCGGTCGCCTTCACCGGTGCCCGCGTCATTCCGGTCGATGCGCCGGAGATCGACGCCGGCGTCGTCGTCGTGCACAAGGGCAAGATCGTGGCCGTCGGCCCCGCCGCGACGACCGCGATTGCTGTGGACGCCAAGCGCGTCGATTGCGCCGGCAAGGTCATCATGCCCGGCATCGTCGACACGCACAGCCATCTCGGCGGCATCGCCGGTGCCGACGGTTCGAGCACCGTTCAGCCCGATGTGCGCGTGATGGACTCGATCAACCCGGCCGACTCCGGCTTCCGCCGCGCGCTCGCCGGAGGCCTGACCACCCTGAACATCATGCCCGGCTCGGGCCACCTGCTCTCGGGCCAGACGGTCTACGTCAAGCTTCGTGCCGTGCCCGGCGCCGAGCCGCGCGACGGCGTGGTTGTCCGCATCGAGGATCTGGCCATCCGCAACGCCGACGGCACCATCGCCGGCGGCATCAAGATGGCCAACGGCACCAACCCGATGCGCGATGCGCCGTTCAGCAGCACCCGCGGCAAGCACGCCGCGATCGTCCGCCAGATGTTCATCGACGCCCAGCAGTACGCCCGCAAACTCGCCGAGGCCACCGCGCCCGACGGCACCGTCAACGCCGAGAAGGCCCCCGCGCGCGACCTGGGCAAAGAAGCGCTGGGCAAGGCGCTCAGCCGCAGCGCGATCATCCACCACCACACCCACCGCGCCGATGACATCGCCACTGTCCTGCGCATCAGCGAGGAGTTCAATCTTCGCGTGGTGCTTCAGCACGTCAGCGAGGCCTCGCTCATTCCCGCTCAGATCAAGGAAGCACAGGATGCGGGCCGCGTGCTGGGCTGCTCGGTCATTCTCATCGACTCTCCCGGCGGAAAACTCGAAGCGGTCAATCTCAACTACGACACGGGCCGGATCCTCGATGAGGCCGGCGTGCTCGTCTGCTTCCACACGGATGACTGGATCACCGACTCACGCCTGTTCCTGCGCATGGCCGCGCTGGCCGTCCGCGCGGGCATGAAGCGCGACAGCGCCATCAAGGCCCTGACCATCAACGGCGCGATCATGATGGACCTTCAGGACCGCATCGGCACGCTCACGCCCGGCAAGGATGCCGACCTGGTCATCCTCTCGGGCGACCCGTTCAGCGTGTACACCAAAGTCGAGCAGACATGGGTCGAGGGCTCGCTGGTCTTCGACCGCTCTCGCCCCGTCGACCGCCTCCACGCGGTCGGCGGCTGGGGCGCGGGGCGCGATCAGGAGCCGTATTTCTGCTGCTTCGGCTCCGGCTCGTTCGCGTTCAAGGGCCAGCAGTATCAATTCGGCGGCGGCAACTCCGCTGCAACCGATGCCGCCGACACACAGGCCAAGTAACACGTTTGTCCGCCTCGCCTCTCCCCGCCGACCCGGAAACACACCCGTGAACACGCTCATCATCCGCCACACCTCCGGTCTTGCCCATCGCGCTGCACTGGCCGTGGCCCTCAGCCTCACGCTCGCCTCCGGCGCGCTCGCCCAACTGGCCATCATCGGCGAGCGAGTGTTCACCATGGGCCCGGCGGGCACCATCGATAACGCCGTCGTGCTCATCGACGACAAGGGCAAGATCGCGCTCGTCGGCCCCCTGGCCAGCACCACCATCCCCGCCGGCACGCGCACCATCAACGCGAAGGTCGTCACCCCCGGCCTGGTCGACGCCCGCTCAACCCTTGGCCTCTCGGGCATCACCAACTCGCGTCACGACTCGGACCAGCTCGAGCGCTCCGCCCCGGTCCAGCCCGAACTCCGCGCTCTGGACGCTTACAACCCGCAGGAGCCCCTGGTCGCCTTCACCCGTTCCTTCGGCATCACCACCGTCAACACCGGCCACGCCCCGGGCGAACTGGTCTCGGGCCAGACCCTCATCGTCAAGCTTCGGGGCGAAACGGTCGACGCCGCCACCGTCCGCCCCACGTCGATGGTCGCCGCCACGCTCTCGCCGCAGGCGCTCAAGGACGGCGGCAAGTCACCGGGCACACGCGCCAAGCAGATGGCCATGCTCCGGGCCGAACTCATCAAGGCCCAGGAGCATCGCCGGGCGATGAAGAGCCACGCCGACAAACTCGCCGCACACCGGGCAAAGCCCGACGCCAAGCCCGAGGATGCGCCAAAGCCCCCGGAGCGCAACCTCCGCACGGAGATGTTCGTTCGCGTGCTGGAGCGCGAGCTGCCCATCGCCATCACCGCGCATCGTGCGCAGGACATCGCCTCGGCCCTGCGGCTGAAGGAAGAGTTCGAACTCGACCTCATCCTCGATGGCGCGTGCGAGGCCGGAACGATGATCGAGCAGATCAAGCAGGCCGGCGTGCCCGTCGTGCTGCACCCGATGATGATGCGAGCCGTCGGCGAGACGGAGAACGCCAGTTTCGAGACCGCCGCCAAACTCAAGGCCGCGGGCATCACCGTCGCGATCCAGAGCGGCTATGAGGCGTACGTGCCCAAGGCCCGCATCATCCTTCTCGAGGCCGCGATCGCCGCGGCAAACGGCATGAGCCAGCAGGATGCCCTGGCCACGATCACCATCGACGCGGCACGCATCCTCCGCATCGACAGCCGCGTGGGCTCGCTCGAGCCCGGCAAGGACGCGGACCTGGCGATGTACTCCGGCGACCCGTTCGAGTACACCACACGATGCATCGGCGTCGTGATCGACGGCCAGATCGTCAGCGATCAGCCCCGATGAGACACAGGCCGCCGGGGCTTCGCGGCCTGCGGCAGGATGATCGTGCTCCGGTGCAAATGCAATGTTCTCCCGGCGTCACCATCAGCAGCCATCGCAAGAAAATCGCGATGGCGCCTTGACAGCCCGCGGCTCTGTGATAAAGTCTGTCCGTCGCGAAGCCGATGTCGGCCCGCGGTCCGTCGCTGCCCCGGGGTTGTCCCGGGGGCTTTGAAGCAAACGCACACCTCACTCGCCCATGCCCGTCGGGTAACCAAGCCGGTTGCCTCAAGGCACAGGGCGGCACGCAGGCGTCAGCCGGCAAAGGAGCAGAACATGATCGACATGACGTTGAACGTGCAAAGCGCCTTCGCTCAGGCCAGCCACCTCGTTGGTGCGTCCCGGGCGACAAATTGCACGGAAATCAGCGGCTTTTCAGGCCTCTTCGGCCTGATGGACCTGCCGATCCGTCGTGATGAATCCTTCAACCAGTTGCCCCCGCCTCCGCTCCGCGAAGTCTGAACACTTCGTCGAGCAGCCGCTCGACGATCACCCGATCCTCGTCGGCCCCGGAGGCACTCCTCCGGGGCCGTTGTCATTTTCCCCCGCCGCGTCGCCGCCCCTGGGCCGTCCGCGGCATGATCCCCGAACCCCTTCCCGCGGCACCCCGATGCCGCACGCATGAAAGCAGGTGACCCATGATCGATAACACCACGCCGCATCGCTGACCTCCGTCGGCATGCAATCTCGACTCTGTTGTGACGCAATATCACCGGTCACTCTGCGCGCTCGCGGACTCCGCGGCGCCGTGCGCGATCGCCGCGCACGCACTCGGCGAGCAGTCCGGACGACGCGCGACGCCCGACGAACCGACGGCGGGGCCCTCACGGGACGCCGGGGCGGTGAAGGGCGCGCGTGATCGTCCCTCGCCTCAACGTGACCTCCTCCGACTTCTGTCCTCGCTCGTCGCGGCGTGCGTAGCGCCGCGGCGGGTTTCCGCACCGCCCGCCCCGCGTCCCGCCGCGAGTCCTCAATCCGCGATCGCTCCCCCGCGCACCCCGTTCCAACGCCGGAGTCCGTCCCAAGTTCCAGCCCGAAGTCCCGCTCGAAACCGTCCGCGCCTGCGAACTCGCCCGCCTCCAGCCGCAGGCAGTCCCCTGGCAGGTTCGTCAGGAAGCCCCGAGTCGCACCGAGAGCCCGGCAGTTCCCGCGTGGTCTCCACCGCCCGCGGCTGAACAGAACCAACGTCCGATCCGTCGCGGCACCCTCGCCCGCACGCTGGCAATACTCAGCCGCGCCATGCCATCGCTCCGGCCGCATCGGTCGGCCGTTACCTGAAGCATGCGCGTGAATCGATTCCTGCGGGGCTTACGTGCCGCGGGCGCTGTTGAGCATGATCACCACCAGCGCCGCGGCCACCACGGTCAGGAACACCAGTGCGCCGATGATCCACACGAGCGCCGTGCCGAACTGGCCGGTGGGCTCACCCTCGCGAGACTGCGAACGCGTGTTGGAAGAGTCTGGGGTCATCGCCTGTATCGTACCGAACTCCGGCCGCTTCGCAAGCGCCCCCGCGCCGCCAAACACCATCGGCCAACGCTCGCGCGCCCACGAGGAGCATTTTCGGGTTCTCCCGAATGCCTCCCGGCCGTCCCGCCGAGATCCGCTTGGTCGAGCCGCCTGATCTCGCCGCTGCGAGTCGCGTGCGCTGCATCCGCTGCTCGGTTCTCCGAGAAATCCAACGGGTCGCCGCCTCACGTACCCTCTGGAAGTGAATTTCCGATTCGGACATCGGGCCGATCGGGAGCGTTGGGTCGCGTGCCCGTGCTGTGCCGGGCCGCCGCGGGCTCATGCCCGGTGGCATTTCGCCCGATGAGGCTCTTGGCTCTTCGCCCGACCAGTCCCGACCCGACCCGACGCAGCCCGCTCGCCCCGACCGCTTCATCACGCCTCAAGGAACAGACCATGATCGCTCCCCGCCACGTCCTTTCGGCAACGCTCGCCCTGGTCGCGTCGTCGTTCGTTGCCGCCGCGGCGGACCAGCCCCCGGCCTCGGGCGCGCCCGGAGTCCCCGCCGCCGCCCCCGATCCCTCTTCAACCCCGACACCCGCCAGCCCGCAGTTCGCCCCGCTGAAGTGGTCCTTCGCTCCCGAACAACTGCTCTCGTACACGCTGGAGTTCCAGGTCCAGCGCACACGCCCGGGTTCGGTCATCGATCAGACCGAGCGGTACCACCTGTCGCTGCTGGTGCTCTCGGTTGACGATGCGGGCACGGCGCGTGTCCGCGTGACCTTCGATCGCGTCGAGTTCCGCCTGCTCTTCAACGGCAACGTCGCCGCCGAAACGGATACGAACAAAAATGCGGAACCCAACGGATCGGGATTCGATGCCCGCATCAACGAGTTCCGAGGCTTTGCGGGGCGATCGATCACCGCGCAGGTCTCATCGAGCGGAGTCGTCAGCGACGTTCAGGGTGCCGACGCCCTGCGTTCGGCGATCATTCAGCGGCTCGGTGAGCGGCCCCCGGGCGACAGCGTCGCCCGCGTGACGCGCAACACCGAGCCCGCCGCGATCGCCGACATGCTCAGCGTCATCACGCGACTGGCCGTGCCCGGAGCACGCTCCATCGGCCAGTCCGCACCGCCGTGGGACTACTCGCTCTCAAAGTTCGAGGTTGTGCCCGACCCATCATCTCCCGCGGCGGTCCGCTCCCTGGCGACGACGGACGCCGGCACGGAGGTCATCGCGTCGTGGAAGACGACCTTTACTCCAAGCCCGGAGGCTCCGCCCGACGCCCCGGCCTTCGGCGTCAGCGCCCTGACCGGCAGCCAGACCTTCGCGGTCGATCGTGGGATGGTCCGCTCCTTGGAGTGCTCCGCCACCGTCGAGTTCGAGACCCAGGTCGCCGCGCCACCGGCCAAGCCCGCCACGCCGGGCGCGCCCGCGAGCGCCCCGGCCACGACCGCCATCACCGAGATCATGCGCAGCACCTCCCGCGTCACGCTGATCTCGGCGGGCTCAGCCGCGGCCACAAGCCCCGACAAGGCCCCCGCCGACACGCCGCCCTCAACGCCGATCAAGCCCTGACGCGAGCGGTCCCACGCCGGATTCCCTCCAAAGCACAACGCCCGCCGACAAGCGTCGGCGGGCGCTGGGTTGAGTCCGTGCGTTCCATGATGGGCTGATCACCCCGTTGCGATCGCGCACGGGGGGGATTGGCAGCCCGATCGGGCCTGCTCAGGCGCGGGCGTACACGCCGCGGGAAACGCGCTTGAACTTGCCGCTGTTGATGAGCGTCTGATTGACGATCGTGCGGAAGTTCGCGGCGTTGGTCTTGTAGCCGGCCTTCTTGACCGCCGGGATGATGTCCAGCACGCCCATGGGCTTCTCGAGAACCTTGTGCATCGCGTCGACCAGGTTCATCGTGTTGCGCGGGCGCGGACCCAGAGGCATGCGGCGACCGCCGACCTTGCCGTACCGAACGCCATCCGCGCTGTCCCCGCCCAGTTCCGTGATCTGCGCATCCAGCGCCGCGATCTTCGCCGCGAGCTTCGCACGCTTGGCCACGAGCTTCTTCACACCACGCTGACGACGGGAAATCTCGGCCTGAATCGCCGCGAGCGAAAGACCCTTCAGCGACGCTCCAAGACCACCAGCAGAAGACCTTGCCATGTACATCTCCATTGAAGTAAGAACAAATGCTCTTCGCGATACCACATCAACGACCATCACTTCTTTCGAAACGAACAATGAGCAAAGCACACAAATGTGTCAAAATCAAGTCCGCGCAGAGTTCGGCTTCAGGACTCTCCCGTACCAAGGCCGCTTTGCAATGCGATCAATCCCGTGACCCGCGTTCAATTCACCCGTTCCCGCGACTTCCGCCCGCGCCGGTCTGGCATTCTGCAAATCCAGCCCGCGATCGCCGCACCGCGAGCTCAAAGTTGCATCGCGATTTGTGCGCGTATTCCCGATGCCGCGTTCATACTGCGGGATGATCCTCACCCCGCCATGATCAGTTCGCGTCCCGCTTCACGTACACCTCCGGCGGGCATTCGGCGTTGCGTCCGCACCGGCCCGCCGCGTTCCGCCCCTTGCGTGTCGACCCCATGAGGGCATTCACAACGTGACATCATGGTGAGGCTCGGAATCACTCATGCGAATCACGAAAAGTGCCTTACATCATCCTGACATCTGGTGCTCGGCTGCGGCGCTCCATGGTGCCGCGGGTCTTGTCGTGGCCCGTGTCGCGCCGACCATCGCCGCAGGCCGCGGCTCGCTTGCGCTCTGCCGCCGAAGTGGATTGGACCGTGCCGCGGTCCGTCGGACCCCACGTGTTCCCGCACGCACATCCGGAACGCCACGGACGCTTCGGGACCGGCCTGGTCACAGAAGCGGCCCGCTTCCGCTGCCCACCACCCAAACACCATCCGTACCCGAGGTCGGCTCCGCTTGACTCGACTCCGCCACTGGCCAATACTCCTCTCCCTGCACGTCCGTCGGCGCGGCCGACACATGCAGCCGGATGGCTCGACAAGCCCTCCTTCGCTCGAGAAACCCTGGCGATCGACGACCGATCGCCCCGCCCCGCCCGGTAGGCGGCGAGCAGCACGCACTTCGCGGCGTCGGATTCATTCCGCCGTCCGCCGACAGGTCAGGAGTGAACCATGCGTCGTCAAACGTCCTATGCCAAGACCGGTCAGGTCCAGAAGTCTTGGAAGATCATCGACGCCGAGGGCATCGCCCTTGGTCGCCTCGCGGCCGAGGTCGCCGTCGTGCTCATGGGCAAGCACCGCCCCGACTACACCCCCTTCGTTGATTGCGGCGACAAGGTCATCGTCGTCAACGCCAAGAAGGTGCTTCTCACCGGCCGCAAGGCCGAGACCCGCATGAAGGCCCACTACACCGGCTACCCGGGCGGGCGCAAGCTCGAGTCCTATGGCGAGGTCCGCGACCGCGTGCCGGAGCGTCTGATCTCCGACGCCGTCCGCCGCATGCTGCCCAAGAACCGCCTGGCCCGCGTGATGCTCTCGAACCTGTCGGTCTACCCCGACGCGACGCATCCTCACGCCGACCGCAAGCCGTCCGAGCTCAAGGTCTGAGTTCAAGGTTTCATTCATCGGTTCATTCACCACGTCCTGATCCCGAACACACGATTCCGCTCGCGAAGAACACGAACGCGACACACGAGAGTCACCCATGCCCGAGACTGTGCTCAAGCCGACGTCCGCTGCCGCCGCAACCGCCGCCCCCGCCGCGCTTCCGATCGAGAAGCCCATCGCCAAGCCCAAGCCCGCCAAGGGTGGCTGGTGGTGGGGCGTCGGCCGTCGCAAGACCGCTGTCGCCCGTGTCCGTCTCAAGCCCGCCTCGGGCGAGTCGGGCAAGGTCCAGATCCACGCCGTGACCCGCAAGTCGGGCGCGACGTTCAAGGCCATCAACGAGTACTTCGCCGAGGACCGCGACCGCACCGACGCGATCGCCGCCCTCAAGGCCACCGGCATGCTCGGCCGCGTTGATGTCTTCGTCCGCCTCAATGGCGGCGGCTTCATGGGCCAGGCTCAGGCCATGAAGCTCGCCCTCGCCCGCGCCCTGAAGGACTTCGACCCCAACGTCGAGGCCACCCTTCGCCAGCACGGCATGCTCACCCGCGACGCCCGCGACGTTGAGCGTAAGAAGTACGGCCAGGCCGGTGCCCGCCGTCGCTTCCAGTTCTCCAAGCGTTGATCCCGGTTCGCCGGCTCACCACAAAGAACAACCCCCGGCCATCCGGGGGTTTTTTCATTTCAGCCGCCGCTTAACCCACGTCCCCAGCCGGCGCCCCGATCCAGCTTCGTCGCCGCCGCGCCGCCACCGGGCGGTCGCATCACTTCCGCGCGGCCGCGAGCTGCTCATCGAGCAGCTTCAGCAGCGCCGCCCGCTCCGGCTCCGCGAGCCCGCTCTCGGTGATCCACGCCCGCTGATGCTCACGCCCCTGCCGATCGGCCAGCGCCGTGACGACCAGTTCCAGCCGGCGCGCAGCGCGCTGATCCTCGCCGGTCAGGTCCAGAAGCGTCTTGGCCGCGGCCACCGCCTGCTCGTCCTTGCCCTGCCGCAACAGCGCCGCGTATTGCCTGCATCCCTCGACACCCAGCGTCCACGCGCGCAGCGACCGCAGCCGCTCCCAGTCCGCCTCGCTCAGCCCCTCGGGCCGCTCGGCGCCACGCCCCTCGACGATCCGCCGCAATGATGCCGCCGCATCCCCGCCGCGAAGCGGGTTGCTCCAGTGCGACCGCGGCAGAACGACCTCCAGCATCGCCCGATCGCCCGCCGGGATCGCTCGCTCCGCATCCGGGTCGTTGAGCGACTTATCGAGGAACTCCATCGTCGGCAGGTGGTCGTTGGCCGCCCTGCACAGCAGCAGGTACGCCCACACCCGCTTCCCATCGGCCCAGTCCATCGCATCCAGCCGCGTCGTCCGAAGGACATCCACGCGTGCCTTGGCCGACTCATCGCGGATCGCCACGCTGTACATCTCTCCGGCCACGCTCGTCAGCATCGCGGTCCGCGCCGCCTCCAGCCCCGGCGTGACAAGCCCCTCCGCCGACTCCCAGAGCCCCACATACAACCCCGCCGCATCGCCCAACTGCCCCGCGTTCGCCGTCGCCCGCGCACGCTCCAGGAGCGCGAGCCACTCCGTCACGCCCTTGAGTTCTCCAACACCGCTGCTCGGCGCGATGACCATCGGCGGCACCTGGTGCCCCGCAAAGTGCCCCGGAATCGACCGCAGCGTCCAGTCCAGTCTCAGCAGCGGCCCAACGCTCGTGCGCTTGGCGTCGTTCCCATCGCGCATCCGCGGCTCGTGCGCCGGCCAGCCGCACGAGAAGACCTGCCGCAACTTCCCGTCAACAAACACCAGCGGGTCGGCTCGCTGGCCGGGCTTGACCTCGCTCTTGGCCAGATCGCGGATCGTCGCCGAGTCGCTGACCTTCACCACCAGCGCGTGCCGCAAAGCCCACTGCCGCGGCCCGGGCAGGCTCCAGAACGCATCGATCTCCTGCTGTCGCCGCTTGCCCGATGCGATGTACACCAGCAACAGCCGATTCTCCGCGCGGGCCCTTGCCAGCGCGTCCTTGAGCGGCATGCTCACCACCGGGCCATCTGCCGCTTTCCCGCCCTGCGCCGCGGCCTGTCCGGCCGCCTGCGCAAGAGCACTCGTCGCCATCGTGAGCGGCACCAGCGCGCCGATCATCAGCGCCGCGGCCAGAATCCGCGCACCGCGCCCGCCCATGGCCATGCCCCGCTCAGCCCCGACCGGTGATGATCCGTGCGTCATGCGTCGCTCCTGCCCGCCCCTCTGTTCCGCCGATGTGTGCGATCTTCTCGTACGCCGTTCGTGCCCGTTCGGATGCTATTCAGCCCCGCCGCGACAGCACATCGCGAATCAAACCCGCCGCCGCTCTCGCCCCGTTCTCGCCCCGAACCCGCTCCGCCGCCGCCCGCGCCCCGGCGATGAACCCCTCGCCATCATCCAGCACCCGCTCGATCGCCCGGCGCATCCTCTCGACGCTCGTCGCCGATCGACCCATCATCACCCCCGCGCGCAGCCGCCGCACGCGCATCGCGTTGTCCGGCTGATCATGCGCAAAGGGCACGCAGACCTGCGGCACCCCCGCACGCATCACCTGCGCCATCGTCCCCGCGCCGCACGAGTGCACCACCACGCACGACGCGGGCAGAATCCGCGAGAACGCCCCGTACCGAACCGCCAGCACATCCGACCGTCCGCGCGCCGCCGCGGGCGCATCCATCGGCCCGGTCAGCAGCACGCAGCGCCGTCCGGCGCGCAGCGCACCCTCCAGCGCATGCTCGTAGACGTGCTGCCCGATCTCCACCGCCGCGGAGCCCAGCGTCACCACGACCGGCTTCTCACCGCTGCGCAGGAACGCCTCCAGCGCTGCCGACTCGGCCGAGTCCTCCGCCCCGGGGTCGTCCCACAGGCACGCGCCCACCGCGTGCGTGTTCGCGGGCCAGTCGCTTTGCGGCGGCGCGACAACCGGCGAGAACATCGCGATGTTCAGCACCTTCGACTCCAGCCGCTGCAGCAGCGTCCGGCCCGGTTCGGGCTCAAGCCCGAGCCCGCGCGCGAACCGCTCGATCGGCTCACCGAGCGTCCGCAGTCGGCGTGCCATCAGCCGATACAACGCCCGGTGCGCCCAGGGCCCGAGCCGCCGCAGCCCGTGCAGCCACGGCGCGGCGGGGATCACCGGCGGATCCGTTGCGCTGAAGATGCTCATGGGCTGCAGGAACGTGTACACATACGCCAACCCCAGTTGCTCGGCGACCATGGGCGCCGTCACCGCCAGCGGATGCCCCACGATGAGCCTGCACCCGCCCGCGCGCGCGGCCGCCAGCGTCGCGCCGTGCGTCCGTTCGAGAAAGGGACAGACGATCTGCCCGAAGATGAACTCCGCCCCGCGCACCGGGTCGAGCACACGCTCCATCATCCCGCCATCACGATCGAACTCTTCGCGCGATGGCGGCACGCTCACGAACCCGATGACCCCCGCACGTCCGTCGCGCCCCGCCGCGCGACGAACGGTCGCCTCATGCTCCTTGCCCGTGGCGATCGCGCTGGTGATGCCCATCTCCCGCAGCGCCAGCGCCACCGCGATGTACGGATGCACATCCCCGCGCGAGCCGAAAGTGCAGAACAGCACGTCGAAGCGGTCCGGTCCGGCGCTCTGTCCTTCGCGTGCATCGCTCATCGCAGCGCAGCATAGACCGCGGAGCGACACGCGCACCCGGAGCACGCCCGCAACGTGCTCCGCCGATCAAGGCTGGCTCGGAACCGTGGGTGCGCCCGTCGGCGCTGCCGGCGGTGCTGCCGGTGGGGCGGCCGACGGGGCAACTGGTGGCGCAATCGGCGGCGTGATCACGCAGCCCTTGGTCACGCTCCGCGGGTGCGGCAGTTCCGCCAGCCCCGCACGCGCCCGCGCCTCGTTCTGCTCCCTGAGTTTCTCATCAAACTCGCCCCGAGGGATCATCACTGTCGTGCCATCGGCACGCAGCACCGCGATCTTGCCCTGCTCGTCAGCGGTGCCGAGCGGCGCGGGACCACCTCCCGCCTGAATCGCCCGTGCCCTCGCGACGTCACGACGCATCTTCCGATCCGCATCGCCCGAAAGCGGCTCGCTCACCGCGTCCGGCTCGGGCGACAGGTGCGCCGCGATCGGGTGCAGCGGCCAGCAGATCACCAGCCACAGCCCATCGCGGCTCGGCATCGACACCGCGTTCACGCCGCGATACGTGAACACCAGGTCGCCCACGCGGTGCGCCACATCCGCGCCCGCGAGCAGATCCGGATGCGTCGCGTCTGTCGGCAACGCATCAGGCCGGCCATCGCTCAAGCCCTCGGCGATGCTGTCAAGGCTCCTGCCCGCCACGGTGACCATGCGTGACTTCAGTGCGCTCTCGGGTGCGAAGTAGTCTCCCGCCGCCCGCGCGAAGGAAAAGTACGAACGCCCGTTTGTCCCGTCCGTCCCGTTGCCCGGGCCGGTGGGCCCGCTCTCGATCTCGATCTGCACGCCACCCTCCGAGCGGTCGTCATCGGCCTTGCCGGCCTTTTTACCGTCGCCTCGCGTCATGGTCGGATCATCCCCTTCACCGATCGTCGCCGCCGCCCCGATCCGCAGCGACGCGGCACCGGGCATCGTGCGACGGATGCCCATGAGTTCCACACCGTGCGCGGGCGGGTTGTCCAGCAGCGTGCGGGTCAGTGCGGGCAGCCGCGTGCTGATCGGCACCGAGGACTGCGCCAAAGAAAGCGCCGCGTTCGTCTGCCGCGCGATCGCCGCGCTCGCAAGCGTGATCAGCGGAACCGCCGCGAGAACCAGCGAGACGACCAGCGCCACCACCGTCAGCAAGGGCGCGACCGCCCCGGCCAGAAACGCACGCCACCAGCGCACGCCCTGCGCGACCCCGATCGCCATGCTCGCGGAGATCATCCACCAGATCAGCAGCACCGGCACCAGGTTCACGCCGACGCACGGCACGAGCACCGGCAGCATCGCACCCGACGTGAAGAGGATCGCCTGCTGCGTCACGCCGAGCGATCCGTTCCGTGGTCCGGTCACCATCAACACCGCGTGGGCGATCAGCGTCCAGACCAGCGTGAAGATCAGCAGAGCGATGCCCAGCAGCACAAACGCCCCGCCGGAAAGCCCCGTGACCGATGCCAGAACAATCCAGACCAGCCCGGCTCGCGTCGTGGGCAGCGTTCCGCCCGCGGTCGCCGAAGCACCCGCCTGTCCCGCGGTCGAGAACGCCGCACCGAGCGCGACCGCCAGCATCGGCACGAGAAACGTGATCGCGAGCGCAAAGACGCCCAGCACCGTCAGCAGCAGCATGAAGCTCCACGCCCTTCGCGTGTCGCCCATCACCGGCTTGCGCTTCAGCAGCAGCCGCGGCGCAATCATCCCGCGCCCCGCCGTTGAGACCATCGGCTTGAACCAACCGCTCCGCGGCTGAGCCAGCCACGGATTGACCACCGGCTCGGCGTCCTCATCCCGCACCCCCTCGGCGGGCATGAGCACCATTTCATCGAGCGTGATCGCTTCGGCGCAACGCACACAGTCAAACTCGCGCGGCTCCAGGAGGCCGTTCGCATCGGTCCCGTAGTACGCCTGCGAGCAGTGGGGGCAGCAGAACCGCACGTTCTGCGGGATGAACGCAAAGTCCGACGGCTTGAAGCCCGTGCCGCACTCGGGGCAGGTCCGCGAGCGGATGTTCCACAGGGAGTACGAGCAGGTCTTGCACTTCACGCGCTCAGGCTCCTTCCCGAGTTGCGCCGGGCCGAGCTGCGCCGGGCCACCGCGCCGCGCTGGCGATGATCGTGCGACGCCCGAACCACCACAGGAGGAAGATCGGCAGCGCAAGCGTCCAAAGGGCCGAGAAACCAACGCCCATGACCAGCGAGAGTTGCTCGATGATCTCCGGTGCCGGGCCGCCGGCTCGCGGCCCCGCCGCCTGCTGCTCAAAGCCCGCTTCCATGCTCCACGCCGTCACGCAGAGCTTGTACGGAAGCACGAGGATCTCCGCGATCGCCCAGATCCTCAGCCCCCAAACGCTCGCGCGGTGCCGACGCACGAGCATCGCGCACAGCACGATCAGCGCCGCCTCGATCGCGAGCTTGATCACGCCGTAGATCATGTTGTGCGTCGGCAGCGTGGATCCTTCGGGCATCCGCATCGCGGCCGCGAACGGGCCACCGATCAGCGCCGCGATCCCGGGCCAGACGAGCTGCCACAGCGCCATGAGCACGCCGACCGAGCCCAGCACGATCCCGATGATGCCGAGCACCTCGTGCCAGACCTGCGCCTTGGCGACGCTGCCGGTCCGCTCCGTGGGCGGCGCACGCCGGGGCGACCGCGCCGCGGCCGCCGGGGCCACGCCCTCGATCCCCCCGCCAGAGTTCTGCCCGTCAGCACACACAACACCGGCCGTCGCCACGCGGCGATCCGCCGATGACGGCATTCTAACGCCAACCGTCCCGGCTGTGCGAGCGCCCCGGTCTCAGGATCCGCAACCGATAAAGAAGAAGTTGAAGAAGGTGCTGAAGTCGCCGTTGTCCACCACGCCGTCGGCACCGGGGTCGCCGTCGGTGTTGGCGATGTCGGCCAGCAGGTGCAGCGGGTCGCTCACATCGGCGAAGAACGCGATGAAGAAGAGCTGGAAGTCGCCGTTGTCGATGGCACCGTCGGCACCGGGGTCGCCGTCGGTGTTGGCGATGTCCGCGACCGAGCACGCGATCGAACCCGGCGTGACGGGCAGGTCGATGCGCAGCAGCGCCGAGCGCTGCGGCCCGCTCTCGGTGTCGCTGACCTGCGCACGCAGAAGGTACTGGCCGGTCGACGCGATGTCGGACTGGCGACCATCGCCGCCGGTCGTGCCACGCTCGAAGGTCGCGGGGCTGAAGGAGCGGATGAAGACCGACGGCCCGCCGCCGAGATTCAGCGACTGGCCGGAGCGGACAAGCGGCTGCACGAAGCCATCCTGATTGATCGCGAGCACGATCGGAACCGTGACGCTCCTGCTGATGGAGGTGGTGTGAAGGATCGTCCACTCGCCCGCGCTGGACAGATGCGTGACGTCGAGCGAGTACCACTGGCACGGTGCCGCGCCGGGCGTGAGCGTGCCGCTCTGCGTGATCATGCTCGCGGGCTGCGCCGTGGCCAGGTCAACGCTGACCAGCGCGATGTCGTTGTCGGAGTTGATGCCCGGCCCGCTCAGGTACACCTGCACGATCGCGGTGTTGTTCGCCCGCAGCGTGTACTCGCCGATGTCCGAGATCGTCACGCCGCCAAGCCCCGCGATGCCGTCGCCCGCGCTGAGCACGATCCGGGCTTGCGCATCGGGGGCCGGGTCCATCGAGTAGATCACGCGACGGCTGGTGCTGTCGGGATTCTGAATCGTCGCACGGACCGTCGTGAGCCCGCTCGGCAACTGTCGCACGCGGGTCGTATCGATGTCCGAGAGCACGCTCCCCGGCAACGCATCGGGCGCGGGAGCGCCGGTGCGCAGGCGAAGGGTGTGGGTCGACGGCCCGCCGACGAACAGCCCCTGCCCGATCGGCACGCCGCCGGTGACCAGGACCGTGCCCGATCGGGCGATCACGCCGGTGTCGCTGAAGGCGTGAACCGTCGGCGACTGGAGCGACTCGAGATTCGTGATCGCCGGGGCGCTGAAGAACGCGCGGCTCGTGCCCGAAGCCGAGCGGACGAACAGCGCCAGCCCGCTGGTGCCGCCGCTGACCCGCGTGGTGAACGCGACATCGCCGGCGTTGTTCACCATCGCTTTGAGATCGATGTCCGTCGTGTTCATCGTTCCCCCGCCCGTTCCCGGCGCGGCGTCGCCCTCTCGGACCAGCGGCTCGCTCAGCCCGGGGCTGAAGCGATCGATCTGGCCGCGCAAAGCGAGCAGCGGCGGCTCGAACGGATTGGGGTTGGGAACGCTCACCAGCACACCGCCCGAGACCACAACGCGGCCCTGGGCATCAGCAAAGGCCGAGACCATCCGCGGCGCACCGGAATACGCGATCGGCGCACCGAGCGGCCCGCCGATGGCCCGATCGCCGGTCGACTGCGCGAGCGCGGCGCTCGCTCCTCCTGTGGCCAGGTCCGCGCTCGCCAGCCCGAGGATCGTCTCGCCCGCGATCCCGGGCATGGGCTGGCCAACCTCGTGAAGCGAGAACGTCGGCGCGAAGATCGGCGCGGGCGATGGCGCGAAGCAGGAGGCCTGAAGATCGATGCGGTACGCGTCGACCGTCCCCGTGCCGGTGCGGAAAGACTGGCCCACAACGTAGCGGCCATCGTCCGAGACGCCCTCGGCGGTGAGGAACTCATGGGCCGAGACATCGATCCCGCGTGAGAGCATGTACTCGCGGATGAACCGCGGCTCGCCGCCGGACCAGAACACCGCACGCCCATCGACCGCGCCGACGATGACCGAGCCATCGCCGGATGCGTCGCGGGCCTCGCTGAACGCGTCCTGGGTGCCAGCCGGAGTTGGCAGTTCGACCATCGGTGCGCCGCCCGTGCTGCTGAATGCGCGGTTCGTGCCGCCGGAGGCCGGTGCCCGCTCGGCAAAGCCCACGACCACCGCGCCGTCGGAGGAAATGCCCAGCGCGAACGACTCATCACCGCCGAGCAGGCCCAGCGGCTGGACCACGTTCGACGGCGTGATGCGCACGGCACGCGAGACGTTGATCAGCGAAGGCCCGCCGTAGCCGTAGCCACCCCCGCCGGGATCTTCGACCTGAACCGTGTCGTTGCCGGCGACGGTCTGGCCATCGCCGGATAGAGCGACCGGACGACCGATACTGCCTTCGGGGAGCGTGGGCAGCGCGGCGGGCGGATTGGGGAACGTGCCGCGTCCGTCATCGGTGATGTAGATCGAACCGTTTGCCGAGAGATCGAGGATCTCGCCGAACGCGAAGTTCTGCATCGGCCCGGGGGTGTTCCAGATGAAGCCCCCGCTGGGGTTGCGCCCGGCGACGATAGATCCATCCGAGGAAACGGCCTGCGCCACGGTCTGTCCCGAAGTCGGCACGGGCGAGAGGATCACGGTTCCCGTGTCGGGCGTCCATCGGAACGGGTGGAAAGTTACGGCGAATCCAGAGATCGATCCCGTTGCTCCGACAACGGTCGACCCGTCGGCGGAAATGCCGCCGAGTTCCGTCAGGTCGGACTGGATCAGCGCGAACGCCGACGGTGATGCCGACGCGACCGATGAGGTCATAAACGTCCCGGCGAGAGCGATCAGCGCCAGGGCCGAAACGCGGCGTGAACGAATGGTGGCCGCGACTTTGGTCGAGTGCATGCGGTAGCCTCCTGTGCGGTTGGGCGGAAAGGAGAATACAACGCGCCTGCGCGAACGCCGATCGGCGCGCGCAAAGCACAGCCAACACGTCGCCGCAAAGCCCGGTTGCGCGACGTTTCGCCCGAACGGGTGGGTTGGTCCAGCAAAAACAAACCGACAGTCGGTTTGTTTTTATGGATTCGGCTTGTCCTGCTCGGTCGGCTTCGGCAGCGACTTGATGTCAAAGCCGTCGTAGCGGACAAAGTCCGACACGTCCTTGTCCGTGATCGCGCTGTTGGCCCAGGCGCTGGCGTAAAGAGCCGCGAGCATCGACGCGGCATCGTTGAGCCGCTCGGTGATAAAGATCTTGCCCGGCTCGGCCATGAGCGAGCCGTCCTTCTCCATCACGTAGAGGGGAATGACCTTCTCGTGCGAGCGCTCGATGTACGTCATCAGATCCTGCCACGGGTCGAGTGGATCGACGATGGTCGTGAAGGTCTGGGTGGGCTTGAGGGTGTGGTAGTTCAGGGCGTGGTGCGTCAGGATGCCGCCGTCGATTTTGGCGTGGAAGGTGTTGGCGGTGGTGAACTGCTGGGGGTTCGGGCCGACGAAGCCGTTGAAGTGCTTGGTCGTGTGCAGCGGCTGGGCGGCATCGCCGACGAAGTGGGAGAGCATGCCCATCGTCACGCGGATGTTGCTCTGGGCCATGAGCAACTGCGGGGCGCGGGCGGGTTCATTGAGTCTGGTGAGGATGCGCCAGGTCTTGAGGCTGCTGGTGAGTTTGGCATGGTGCTCGACGATGGCGTGCGGCAGGAAGCCGGGGAACTCCTTCTGGCCCGTGGGGTCGAGTCTTTCGTTGTAGGGCGGACGCTCGGGTGCGCCGTCGGTGCGGGGTGAGTCGCCCTCGCGGTGGGCGTATCGGGCGACGCTCATGTCGCGGATGAAGCGTGCGCGGAGGGGGTTGATGGTGCGCAGAGTCAGGCCGAACTCATCGAGATCCTCGATGTCGATGAAGTGGTCCATCGCGTTTTCGTGGGTCAAGTAGGCCGATCGCGTGCCGCGCCAACGGTCGGCCTCGCTGGCCTGCCAGGCGATGGCGTGTCGCTGGTCGGGGTCGAAGATGAATGCGGGCGCCTCCGGCGCGAGTTGCTGGAGCCCGTCGAGCGCAAGGAAGGTGATGGCGCGGTGACCCGGCGCGTCCCAGGCCTGCGCGGCCGCGGCGGAAATGATGACGGAAAGTGCGGCCAGCGCGCATCGGGAGGCGGCGCGCGGTGAACGTGTTGGCACGGCGGACATGGTCGGCTCCGGGCGATGTGCGAGAAGGCGGGGACTGGGGGAACTTGGGGCTGGGGTGTCGGGAACGGGCAAGGATACAGGATCGGGCCGCGGGTTGGCGGTTCTGCGTTCGAGCGATCCGCGCGGGGCGATGCACCATGACCATGAGCGAACTCGTCGGCGTGTGGGTGGCCCGAATCGTGGGATGGAGCATCATCGCGCTGAGTGCATGGGTGTTGATGCGGTTCGTGCGGGGCGATCGGGCGCGGGGGCGTCGGCGGTGCCCGAGGTGCTGGTACGAGTTGGGCAGGCAGAGCGATGCGGGGAGCCCCGGCGAGGGCGGGCCGCCTGGCGACAGCGCGCGGCGGTGCTCGGAGTGCGGGTTTGTCGCGCGGAGCGAGGCGATGCTCGGGCGCACACGTCGGCGCTTGCGCGGGCTGGCGCTCGCGGCGGTGCTGGCGCTCGCGGGGGCGGGGATCGTGCTTGCGCCGCGCGTGTATCGGGAGGGCTGGGCATCGGCGGTGCCGGGACCGGTGTTGTACTGGATGGTGCCGTACGCGGGGCAGGGGGCGGCGCGGTCGGCGGTGGATGAACTCCGATCGCGCCACAAGAGCGACCTGACGATGTGGATCAACAGCGAGTCGCGGTACGTGCAGGCGTTCGGCAATGCCGACGGGGACAATCTCGGGATTCTGGCAACGTGGTTGGACGTGCTCGGCGACGAGAAGTCGGTCACCCCTGAGGACAGGGCGCGGGCACTGGATCGCGCGGCCGAGGCGGCGATGCGGACACTGACGACCGTGTCGGTGCTCGGCGCGTCGAATGATGTCGAACAGGCTGCTCAGGTGCTCGGGCAGACCGGCGCGGCGACGGTGGCCCGCGCAGCGCGGTTGCAGGATTGGCTGCTGGGCCTGAGCGATGATGAGTTCAGCGTCGCGTCCGGGCTGGTGGTCTCATCGATCTGGAGCACGACGGCGGAGGTCCCGGTGTTCGCGGTCTGGGCCGGGCGGCTGGATGCGATGACCGAGGAGCAGGCTCGGCGGACGCTGAAGATGTCGGCGCAGGTGCGGGCTGATCATGGTGCGATGATCGAGGTTCTGCGTCGATGGGAACAGCAAGATGCGGAATCGGCGATGTGGCGACGAGGGCTGGCGGAGGAGTTTCTTCCGATCCTGACGCGGCGCAGCGGCGGCTGAGCGGCACGCGCCCGATGCGCGATCCGCACGACATCGCGCAGCACTGAGCAGGGATGAGAACCCACGGCGCGCGGGTCTCGGCGGGTGTTCAGCCGGACCGGACCGACGAACTCCCGTGATGCTCGGGGGTAGGGTGGGGGGCGGCGGGAGGGTGTCCGCCGATCCGGATCTTCATCGCCGACTCCGCGCCCTTCCGATCCGCGGCGGAATGGGGCCGGGAGGCATGTCGTCGGCGGGGCGACGGGTGTGCAACAATCCGGCGTGGGCCCATCGGGTGGCGGGCAGGAGTTGTCCATGCGCAGCGCGACGAAGCAGGATCGGTCGGCGACCTCACAGAACATCGGCGGGTGCACGGATGCCCGGGTGTTTTCAAAGGGCCAGGGGCTGACGCGGGGCACGCTGCTGGCGATGCAGGGGATCGGGCTGGCCGGCCTGCTGGCTCTGGGCGTGCTGCTGCCGTCGTGCAACAACACGGTCAAGGCTCCGAAGACCGCCCGCGAGGCGGATCCGATCATCCGCGATGTGCCGGCGGTTCTGCGCGGGACGATCTCATCGATGGCGTCGATTCAGGGGCGCGAGCCGACGCTCGTGTCGGGCTTCGGCGTGGTTGTCGGGCTGGCCGAGACCGGGGGCGGGCCGTATCCCGAGGCGATTCAGGCGACGATGGAGCGGGAACTCTCGCGGCGCGGCATCGGCAAGGGTTCGGCGATGGAGGGCGGGGATCTGGCGGGCGTGACGCCCAAGCAATTCCTCGCCGACAATCGCGTGGCGGTGGTCGTGGTCGAGGCGGTGATTTCGCCGGGCAGCCCGGAGTCGACGACGTTCGATGTTCGTGTGCGATCGCTGCCGGGAAGCAGCACGACGAGCCTTGAGGGCGGGATGCTGTGGACGACGGATCTGCACCTGGGGCCGCCCTCGCCGTTCGGATCGATGCGCACGCGCAAGGTCGCCGAGGCGTACGGCCCGGTGTTCATCAATCCCTTCGCGGACCCGGCGGGGGCGATCCGCGGCGATGACGGCGTGACGCGCACGGTGGGGCGTGTGCTGGGCGGGGGCAAGGTGACCAACGCGCTGGAGATGACGATCGTCGTTGACAACCCGAGCCACGGGCGGGTGGCCGCGATCGCTTCGGCGATCAACTCCCGGCTGCCTGCGGGGCCGGAGGATCGGGAGAAGACCGCGACCGGTCGCGATGACACGCTTCTGACCATCAGCGTGCCGCGGCGCTGGCGCACGCGGACGGACGAGTTCGTCCGGCTGCTGGCGTACACACAGACGGACCTTGCGTTCCCGCAGGAGTACGCCAAGCGGTACACGGATGAACTCAAGGCCATGCCCGCGATGGCGGAGGAACTCTCGGCGTGTCTGGTGGCGCTGGGGAAGGAGTCGATCCCGTTTGTCGCGCCGTTGTATGAGTATCCGGAGTTCCTGCCGCGGATGGCGGCGTTGCGTGTCGGCGCGGAGCTCGGCGATCCGCGGACGGTGCCGCACCTGACGGCGATGGCGCTGGGCACGGCGGCGGGGGAGCGGCCGAGCATCGCGATGCGCACGGAGGCGATCACGCTGCTTGGACGGTTGGGGACCGATCCGCGCGTCGATGAGGCGCTGCGTCGGCTCGTCAGTTCGCCCGAACTGGAGATCCGCGTCGCGGCGTACGAGGCGCTGGTCGAGCGTCGCGATCCGGGGATCGCGCGGATCGACGTGGACGGTCGCTTCGCGATCGATATCGTCGACAGCACCGACCCGCTGATCTACATCACGCAGCAGGGCGAGTCGCGGATCGTGATCTTCGGACGGGACATGGCGTTGCAGCGGCCGCTGCTGGTCTCGGCCTGGCGCGACCGGTTCATGCTCACCGCGGATCTTGACACGCCCGAGGGCACGCCGGACTCTCAGGGCGTCCGTCTGTTCTATCGCGACATCCGCTCGAGCCGCACGGTGCAGACGGCGGTGCCCGAAACGGTTTGGAAGCTCGTGAAGTTCCTCGGCTCGAGTTCGCGAGCCGATGAGCCCGAGCCGGGTCTTTCGATGACGTACTCCGAGGTGGTCGGGGCGCTGTATCAGGTGCAGAAGGCCCGGGGGATCAACGCGGCGTTCGCGACCGAACGCGACCGGCTGCTGGCACGCCTGACCGAGGTCGCCGCGGCGGGCGCGGTGGCGGACCGGCCCGAGAGCGAGAGCACGCGCGGGGCGGAGAACGACCGGGTCCGACTGCTTGAAGACAACCCCCGACCCGCGGCCGGCACGCCGGCACCCGCAACGGATCGTCCGTCGAGTTTCGTGGTGCCGATCCCGCCGCGGACCGGAGATGGCGGCAAGAAGTGAGCACCGCTCGGTCGGCCTGAGGCCGATTGACGCGCTACGCGAATGGACAACGACCCTCGCGGCTCGCGAGGGTCGTTGGGGAAGAAGGTTCGCGGTGTGATCGTGCGGCGGCGTTGCGCCGCGGCGGTCAGATCAGTTTGGCCATCTGGGGCAGTTCGCCGACGAGCGGGCGGGCGTACTCGATGAACGCGGGCGAGACGTCGGCGTGGCCCTTGATGTACTCGGGCGGAAGGTGGCGGGTCTTGGCGGCGACATCGGTCAGCGGAATGAGCCGCTTCTCGATGCGATAGGGGTGGTTGCTCATCCGGATGATGGCGACCGAGCCGGACTGGGCGCCGGTCATGGCTTCTTGAGCGGCCTTGATGCCGACCTGCCGCGCCTCGTGGGCATCGACGGAACTGGGCTCGGGCCAGCATCGCTGGAGGTATCCGAGCGTGTCGGCGCGGACGCGCGGCGGCTTGCCGCTGGGGCTCTTGAGCTTTTCCTTGACGAGGTTGGCGAGCATGTCGCCCAGCGCGCCGGAGCCCGAGAGCTGGACGTTGCCGTGCGCGTCCTTGTCGCCGGCGATGAGTTTGGCGCCGATTTCGACGCCGTCCTTGTCCTTGATGCCCTCGCTGACGGCGATCTGGCAGCGGTTGTTCTTGGCGACCACGGCGCGGATGTCGTCGATGAACTTGTCGGTGTCGAAGGGGACCTCGGGGAGGTAGATCAGGTGCGGGCCGTCGCCGTCTTCGCGGCGGGCCAGGGCGCTGGCCGCGGTGAGGAACCCGGCGTGGCGACCCATGATCACGTTGATCTTGATGCCGGGCAGGCTGGCGTTGTCGCGGTCGTCGCTCATGAAGGCCATGGCGACGTAGCGGGCGGCGCTGGCGTAGCCCGGGGTGTGGTCGTTGCCCATCAGGTCGTTGTCGACGGTCTTGGGCACGTGGAAGCAGCGGAGTTCGTAGTTGTGCTTGAGGCCCAGGTCATGGACGATGCGGCAGGTGTCGGAAGAGTCGTTGCCGCCGATGTAGAAGAAGTAGCGGATGTCGTTGGCCTTGCAGGCTTCGAAGATCTTGGGGCCGTCGGCCTCGGTGGGCTTCGCGCGGCTGGAGCCGAGCGCGGCGCTGGGGGTCTTGGCGATGCGCTCAAGGGTGTCCTGGCTGAGGCTGGTCAGGTCGACCAGGGGCAGGCCCTTGATCAGACCGTCGACGCCGTGGCGCATGCCGTAGATCTTCTTGACCGGCAGTTTGCCCTTGAGGCCCTCGACGACGCCGACGAGGGACTGGTTGATGACGGCGGTGGGGCCACCGGATTGACCGATGATGGCGGCGCCTTCGATGAGTTTGGATGCCATGGGCGAGCGTCTCCGTGATCGAGCGGGAGTGTTGCGGACAGCAGGATCAGCATATCCGCTGCCTTCGCGGTGCTGCGGGGCGGCGGCGGGGACCGTGGGCAGCAGGTGGAGAGCCCGGTGCTGAATTCAGGGTCCCTGATTGGTGCGATCCGATGGCCGGGAGTGCGGGTGCCGCGAGGCGGGGATGAGCACCGGGGGGCCCGATGTAGGGGGATGGTCGGATGGGTCGAGAGTCTGTAGGCTCGGGAGCATGATGAATGCAGATGTGTGCGTGAGCGCGGGGGTGCTCCGGATTCTCGCCGCGGCGGTGGTTCTCGGCGCGGGCGGGCTCGGCTGGCCCGGCGCAGCGTCGGCGCAGGGGCCGGAGGTTCGGCCCGATCCGCTGTTGCCGCCGGCGAACCGCCCGGGAGCCGAGCGACGCGGGTTTGAGGCGCTGGTCAACGCGACGGTGCATGTCGGGCCCGGACGCGTCATCGAGAATGCGACATTGGTCGTGCGCGACGGTGTGATCGTGGCGGTGGGGCCTTCGGCAAGCACGCCGGTGCCCGCCGGGGCGCGGACGCGCGACGCGGCGGGGCTGCACATTTATCCGGGGCTGATCGAGGCGTATCTGGAGGTGGAGTCGCCGCGTGTTGATGGCGAGCGCGCCGGTGCGCACTGGAGCGCACGGGTCATGCCGCAACGCAACGCGACCGACGGACGGGGTGTCGATGAGGGCACGGCCCGGCAGTTGCGCGGGATGGGGTTTGTCGCGGCGGGGATCGTGCCGAAGGGTGGCGTGTTCCGCGGATCGTCGGCGGTGGTGAGCCTGGCGCAGGAGTCGGAGGATTCGAGCGAGCGCAAGCCCGCGGTGTACAAGGCCTCGGGGATGCAGACGGTGGCGTTCGAGACGGCCGGGGGCGATGGCGATGTTTCGCGATGGGGCGGGTATCCGGATTCGCAGATGGGGGCGATCGCGCTGATCCGCCAGACGCTGAGCGACGCGGACTACGTCGCCGGGCTCGGCGCCGGCGGCGCGGTGGATGGGGCGCGGACGACGGTGGACCTCGGGGTCAACGCGCTGGCGCCGCTGGGCAAGCGCGAAGGGAACGTTGCGGGCCTGATGTTCACGGTCGAGGATGAACTGGAGGTTCTGCGTGCGGCGAAGATCGCGCGGGAGTTTGCGCGTCCGGCGGTGGTGGTGACTGGCGGGACGGACTTTCGTCGCCTGGAGGCGATCAGCGAGGCGCACGCGGGTGGGAAGGGGATCGGGCTGGTTGTGCCGTTGAACTACGTCGAGAAGCCGCGGGTGGCGAGTCTGGGGGATGCCGAGGCGGTGGACCTGCGCGAGTTGATGATGTGGGAGCAGTCGCCGACGAACGCGCGGCGGCTTGCGCAGGCGGGGGTGTCGTTCGCGATCACGACATCGAAGATCAAGGATCGGGGGCAGTTCCCGGATCGGCTCCGCACGGCGATCCGGCACGGGCTGACGAACGAACAGGCGCTGGCGAGCCTGACCGTTGAGCCGGCGCGGCTGCTGGGGGTGGAGGATCAACTGGGCACGCTCGACGCGGGCAAGCGGGCGAGCTTTGTGGTGTACGACGGTCCGATGCTCGAGAAGAAGACGAAGGTCCGCGAGACCTGGATCGATGGGCTGCGGCATGAGGTGACGCCCGCGCCGACGAAACTGGAGGGAACGTGGGACCTGACGGTGGCCGGTGCGCCGGAGGCCGAGCGGCTGCTGATCGTCGATGAGGGCAACGCGATCACCGTGACGCGCGGCGAGAAGCAGGTCAAGGCGACCGAGGTGAGCGTGCTGGGCACGCGGCTGTCGCTGGCGTTCGATCACGAGAAACTCGACGAGGCGCAGCCGGGCGTGTTCACGCTGACGGGTCTGGTGACCTTCGACACGACGGCGGCGACGCTGCGCGGGACGATCGTCCGGGCCGATGGCCAGCGTGCGGCCGTGTCGGGTGTCCGTCGGCCCGCCTCGGGGCTGGTCGGAACGTGGCGGGTGTTCGAGCGCGATGGTGTCGCGATCAACCCGGAGGAGAAGGCGGGAACGACGATCATCGTGACGCGGGACGGCGTGACGCTGGTCAGCGAGGACGCTGAGGGCAAGAAGAGCGAGAGCAAGGGCGAGAAGGTGCGCGTCTCGCCAAAGGGCGAGCCGAATGCCGGGTCGTTCGAGCGCGCGGTCGAGGGATCGCCGCGGCGCAGCGCGGTTGTGCTGCGCGAGGGGGATGTGCTGGTGATCCGCGAGACGTGGGAGGAGCCGGCGGCGGGGGGGGTGGAGGGGGCGACGCCGACCAAGCGCGAGTCGGTGCTGCGGGCGCGCGCACGGGCGGCGGAGAAGGAAGACGATGAAGTCAAGCCGCAGGTTCCCGAAGCGCTGCCGGGGCTGCCGCTTGGTGCGTATGCGATCAAGGAGTATCCGAAGGCCGAGCGTGTGGCGATCGTCAACGCGACGGTCTGGACCAGCGGCCCCGCGGGGATCATCCGCGATGGCGCGGTGCTTTTGAGCGACGGCGTGATCGCGTATGTCGGCCCGGGTGCGAGCATGCCGCGGTTCGGGAGCGAGTATCGGGTGATCGATGCGCAGGGCAAGCATGTCACGCCGGGGATCATCGATTGCCACAGCCACACCGGGATCAGCAAGGGCGTGAATGAGTCCGGGCAGGCGGTCACGTGCGAGGTTCGGATCGCGGATGTGACCAATCCCGATGCGATCAACTGGTACCGCCAGTTGGCCGGGGGTGTGACGAGCGTGAACAACCTGCACGGCTCGGCCAACGCGATCGGCGGGCAGAGCCAGACGAACAAGGTCCGCTGGGGCGCGGTGCGGCCGGATGACATGCACCTGGAGGCCGCGAAGCCCGGCGTGAAGTTCGCGCTGGGCGAGAACCCCAAGCAGAGCAACTGGGGCGACCGGAACGTCACGCGGTATCCGCAGACGCGCATGGGAGTCGAGGCGATCATTCGGGATCGCTTTGTCGCCGGGCGCGAGTACGCCGCGATGTGGAAGCGGTTCGAGGATGGCGGGCGTCAGGGCGTGCCGCCGCGGCGCGACCTGGAACTGGAGGCGATGGCGGAGATTCTCGCGGGCACGCGGCTGATTCACTGCCACAGTTATCGTCAGGATGAGGTGCAGATGCTCGCGCAGCTCTGCGCGGAGTTCGGCATTCGGATCGGGACGTATCAGCACAACCTCGAGGGGTACAAGGTCGCGGAGTTCGTCAGGCAGCAGGCGATCGGCGCATCGCTGTTCAGCGACTGGTGGGGCTTCAAGGTCGAGGTGCAGGACGGGATTCCGTACGCGGGGCCGATCATGCACGAGCAGGGTGTGGTGGTGTCGTACAACAGCGACAGCGACGAACTGGCGCGGCGGATGCACGTGGAGGCGGCAAAGGCCCACAAGTACAGCCGGCAGAAGGATGGCACGTTCAGCGTCAGCGAGGAAGAGGCGCTCAAGTTCGTGACGCTCAACCCCGCGAAGCAATTGGGAGTCGAGTCGCGCGTGGGGTCGCTGGAAGCGGGCAAGGACGCGGATGTGGTGATCTGGTCGGGCTCGCCGCTGAGCAGCACGAGCCGATGCGAGGCGACGTTCGTCGATGGCAGGCTGCTGTTCTCGCTGGAGAAGGACAGGGAGCTGCGCGAGCAGAACGCGCGAGAGCGAGCGCGGATCGTTCAGCGTCTGCTGGCCGGTGACAAGAAGCCCAAGGACGGCCAGAAGACCGACAAGGGCGAGAAGGCCGGCGAAGCCGGTGGAGCAAAGACGCCCGATGGTGCGGGCGAGACCGTCAAGAAGGAAGTGGTGGATTCGCCGTCGGACAAGCCGCCGCGGACGGGCGATCGGCGCGGACTCATCGCGGCGATGGTCGATGACTCGACGCGGCTGCGGCGTGAACTGTTCCTGGACATGATGCGTCGCGGGATCAACCCGGCGGATCATCGCGCCGGGGTCTGCGGCTGCGACGAGCACATGGGACGGTGAGAGATCGGTGACCTTCATCGGCGTGCGCGCCGGATCGGATCATGCATGAACGTTTCGAGCAGGGTGTTCTCGGTTGTCGGGTTGATCGCGCTGGCCGCGTCCGGCGGAGCGATCGCGCAGGATCTCACGCCGCGGCTGCCGGCGCCGGCGGGCGCGGTGGCGATCGTCAACGCGCGCATCGTGCCGGTGTCGCGCGAGCCGATCGATCGGGGCTGGGTGATCATGGATCAGGGCAAGATCGCGTCGATGGGTGCGGGCGATCTGCCGTCGGACCCGAGGCGAAGTGTGATCGATGCCAAGGGTCTGACGCTGTATCCGGGGCTGATCAGCGCGTACACACAGATGGGCCTGACGGAGATGGGCGCGGTGCGCGCGACGCGGGACTTCAACGAGGTGGGCGAGGTGACGCCGGAGGTCTTCGCCGCGGTGAGCGTGAACCCGGATTCGTGGCTCATGCCGGTGGCCCGGAGCAACGGCGTGCTGGCCTTTGGCGTGTTCCCGCAGGGCGGTGTGATCGCGGGTCGCGTGAGCGTGACGCACGCCGACGGGTGGACGTGGGAGGACATGACGGTCCGTCGTGACGCGGGCATGGTCGTGTCGTGGCCGTTCATGCGGGTGGTGCGGGCGTGGTGGATGGATCAGAGCGAGGAGGAGCAGCTCAAGCGGATCCGTCAGGGGCAGGAGCGGGTGGAGAAGGCGTTCGAGACGGCGCGGGCGTACATCGCGCGCAAGGACGCGGAGCCGATGACGCCGACGGATATCCGGTGGGAGGCGATGCGGAGCGTGCTGGGCACCGCCGAGAAGCCGGCGGAGAATCCGGTGTTCATCGAGGCGCAGGACGTGGATCAGATTCTGGCGGCGCTCGCCTGGAGCAGAAAGGCCGGCGTGCGCGTGGTGATCGTGGGCGGGCGCGATGCGCCGCTCTGCCTCGAGCAGATCAAGGACGCGCGCGCAGGGGTGATCTTCAACAGCCCGCTGACCATGCCCAAGCGCGACGACTCGCCGGTGACCGAGGGCTTTGATGCCCCGCGGCTGCTGGTGGAGGCGGGCGTGCCCGTGGCGATCGCCAGCGGCGAGGAGACTCCGCACGAGCGGAACCTGCCGTACGCCGCGGCGATTTGCGTGGCCCACGGCATGAAGCGGGAGGACGCGGTCCGGGCGATCACGCTGGCGCCGGCGCAGTTGCTGGGCGTGCAGGACCGGCTGGGCTCGATCGAGCCGGGCAAGGACGCGACGCTGATCCTGACCGACGGCGATGTGCTGGAGGTCAAGACGCGAACGGTTCGGGCGTTCATTGCCGGGCGCGAGGTGGACCTGAGCAACAAGCAGACGATCCTCGCCGAGCGATATCGCGAAAAGTACCGCCAGCAGAACGAGCAGAAGAGCCGGCAGGCTCCGGGCGCTGCGCCGGCCCGCTGATCGGCTCTACAAGCAGCGAAGCACACGGCTCAACCCGCGCCGGTGCTCGACGCGGCGGTGCTGGTGGCCGTCGCGGCCTGCGTGAAGTGCTTGCCGAAGAGCCCGACCGCGGCACCGGCGAAGATGAGCGCAAAGGCGACATAGTCGGTCCACTGGAGTTTCTCCTTGAGCACAAGCCAGGAGAAGAACCCGAAGACCGTGAGCGTGACGGCTTCCTGAATGATCTTCAGTTGCGGCGCGGTGAACGGCCCGCCGGCGCTGACGTGGCCCATCCGGTTGGCGGGGACCATGAGGCAGTACTCGACGAACGCGATGAGCCACGAGATGAGGATCGCCTGCCAGAGCGCCCAGCCCTGATGCTTCAGGTGGTAGTACCAGGCGAAGGTCATGAAGACATTCGAGGCGATCAGCAGCAGCAGGGTGGCGAGCCAAGGAGGGATCATGCCGCGAGCGTACACGCGCGGAGTTTGCGGGTAAATCTGCGCAGGGTGCACCGGTGCGCAAGCACCGATCGCGGCCGCGTTACTCCTCGCCGCCGCCCTTGGCGGGAGCCGGGGCTGGCGCGGCCGGTGCGGACTTTGCCGGTGCGGGTGAGGGCGCGACGCGGCTCGGCGCGGGGGCTGCGGGCGGGGCGAGAGGCGTGGGGGGTATGGGGGGTGAGGGTCGCGTGGAGGGTGTGGCGGGTGTGGCGGCGGGGATGACCGGCGGCGTTCCCGGGGGCGCGATGCCACGCTCGGTGGCGATCAGGCCCCGCACGCGGCGATCATCGGCCAGACGGTCGCTCCGGCCGCGAGAGGACTGAACGCGCTTGGTCGGCTCGCTTGGCATCACGCGTGAGGGCGCGGGCGCTGGCGGCGTTAGCGCGGGGACGGGCTCGGGCGCGGCCGCGGGTGTGCGCGAGGGCACACGCGAAGGCATGTTCGATGGAGCCGGACGCGTGAAGCTCCGGCCCGTGCCGATGGATGGCGCGGGGGTCGGGCGTGATGAGCGAGAGGGCTGCTCGAGAGCACGCGGCGTGTCGAGCGTTGTCGGGGGCTGGCGGAACGAGCCGGGGTCGCCGGGTGTTTGCGGTCCGGGCACCGTGCCGCGGGTGCGGGTGTTGGCGGGCACATCGATTGATCGCGAGCGCGATGTGCGCGAGGTGCCGGGCGACTCCAGGCCGCGGATCGGCACATCGGCGGGCGCGGGACGCGCGACCTGTGGCGTTGATGCGAATCTCGGCGTCTTGGCGGGCGCGTCGATCGGCGAGTCCGGAGCGGTGCCGCGGGGTGTGTTCGCGGGCGAGCGTGTGGCGATGGGCGTTTCGCGTGCGGGCGTGTTGCGTGCGGGCAGTGCCGGGGCATCGCGGCGGGTCAGACGCGGGCCCGACATCGGATCGGCAGGACGCGATGTGCGTGCAGGCTTGGCGTCGGGGTTGATCGCCTCGGGCGCATCGGCCATTCGCGGCTGATCGAGCGGACGAGTCGGCGTGGTGACCGCTCGCGTTGGCACCGCGGTCGGGCGCGAGGTGACGGTGCGGCCAGTGCGGTCGGTACGGTCGATCGGGATGGCCCGGTCTTGCGGCGAGGTGCGATCGTTGATGCTCGGCGACTGCGCGACTGCCGGTCGCGCCGGGGTCGCGGCGGGGCGGCGCGCATCGGCGGGCCACTCGTTGGCGCGGGCCACGGTGCGAGAGGGCTTGACGGGCGTTTGCTCGCTCGGCTCGCCTGACGCCGCATCGGGCACGCTCGCGGCGATCCCGCGTGTGCGATCGGGCGTGGGCCAGCGATCAACGCTCGGGCGACGACCGTCGGTCGTGCTCGGCGTGCTGGCGGGCTTGGCGGCGTTCCAGGTTCGCGAGGGCGTTGCGCCCGGGGAGTCCGGGGCCGCTGGCCCGATCGGCCCGATCGGTGCGGCGGCGATCGTGCCGGCGGGGCGATCGCCAGCGGTCGGACGATCGCCGATCGTCGGACGATCGCCGATCGTCGGACGACGACCATCCAGCCTCGCGCGATCGATCGCGGCGATCTCGCGCGATGGTGTCGGCGGGCGGTTCTCTGCAACGGTTGGTGTCGTCGGAACCGGCGCGAGCGGCACCGTCGGCGGGATGGCCGCGACGGGCGGTGCGAGCGGCGCGACCGCCGCGGGGATCGCGGCGACCGGTGCGGTCTCGTGGCTCAAGCGATGGCGATACGGGCGATGACCGTTGATGTTGATGGAGACCGACCAGCCCGAGTACAGCGAGCAGCTCGGCGGGGTGTAGATGGGCGGGACGAAGCACACCGGTCGGGGCGTGCACCAGGTCGCGGCCGGGACATAGATCGCCGGGGGTGTGTACCAGGTCGTTTCGGTGTATGTGCCCCACGGCGAGAAGACTGAGGAGTATGCGACGGTGCGCGTGATGATCACGGGCGCTGGCTGCAGGATCGCGACCGCCGCGGGGATCGGCGCGCAGTACGCGTCGTCCCAGGCGTGATGCCAGCGACGGACCGGTCGCCAACCCCACCGCGGGCGCGTGACATACACAGGTGCCCATGTCGACGAGCACCACAGATCATCATCGTGCCACCAGAGCGGACGCACGGGCGCGGCGACGATGACCGGGGTATAGATGGGCGTGAAGCACACGGCCGGCGGAACGTACGAGTAGCACGGAGCGGGGGCCCAGCCGTGATTCCAGCCGCTGTGGTACACCGGGCCGGTCCAGACGGGGAAGGTGTCATACCAGCCGCAGCCGCGCGACCAGGAACTGCCGACGTTGATGGAGATGCTCACGCCCGCGTTCGCATCCGGGGCGACGCCCAGCGTTCCGGCGAGGGCCAGAAGCATGATTGAAGAACGGGCGGCGCGTGAGCCAGCCAGCCGATGTCGCAACGACTCCAGGCCTGCCATGGGGATCTCCGTTTCTGCACGAGGTCTTGTCCGAGAATACGTGATGATGAAGGAGGTCGATTCAGGAAAGTGGCCAGATGGCCCGAGGAACACGAGGGCGATCGGCAGACTGCCATGGGTGGTGGTGAGGAGTTGGAAGGTGTTCGGGGGTGTAACGCCCGAGGCGGCGCTCAACCAAGGGCCCGGGCTGGGCCGAGAACCGTGGCAAGGGGTGTGGGCTATGCCGACTGCGCCGAGGCGAGCGCGTTCGCGGGCTGCGCGAAGTTGGGCGGTTGGGGGTGATCGTCAAGGGCGGCTGGTGGCGGGTCGATTCACAGAGGCACGCGCTGATGCGCGAGCGGCTCATGACATGACAAGACCCGTTGGTCTCCGGCAACGCCGGATGCGCACGCGAGCGGGCGACTGGAAGATCTCGTTATGGACAAGTCCAGCCTGATCGGCTCCATCCTGATGTTCATCATCTGCTTTGTGGTGTGCTACAAGGCGACGGGCGGCAACCTGATCGCGTTGTGGTCGGACAAAGGCGCGATCATGGTTGTGGGCGGGACGCTGGCCGTGCTTCTCATGGCTCTACCCATGGAGAAGGTCACGGGCGCGATGGGGTACATCAAGCGCTACTTCCTTCACAAGGGCATGACGCCGGTGGAAGTGGTCAAGCAGATCAATGACCTTTCGGAGAAGGCGCGTCGCGAGGGCATCCTGTCGCTGGAGGGCGAGGTGAGCAAGCTGCCCGACCCGTTCATGGCCGCGGGGCTGAAGATGGCGATCGACGGCGTTTCGCCGGACTCGATCGAGAGCACGATGCGCATGGAACTCATGGCGATGGCCGAGCGGCACAAGGCGGGCAAGAAGTTCTTCGACCTGATCAAGGTCTACGGCCCGGGCATCGCGCTGACGGCGACGCTGATCGGCCAGATCGGTATGTTCGGCGCGCTCGGTGGTTCGATCGAGGTGATGGGAAAGATGCTCGCGGTGGCCGTCGTGGCCACGATGTACGGCACCGTCATGGCCAACTGCATCGCCGGCCCGATGGGCGACAAACTGGCGATGCGCAGCGCCGAAGAGATGCTCATCCGTGAGATGACGCTCCAGGGCGTGCTGAGCATCCAGGCGGGCGACAACCCGCGCGTGACCATGGACCGCATGCTGGCCTTTGTCCCCGGGCCGCAGCGTGGGCAGTTCAACAAGGCCGCGTAAGGACGCGCTGACAGGAGCCACGCATGAGCGAGCACGAGGCCAAGGGCGGCGCTGCAGGAAAGGGCGGCGGCGGCCACGACGAGCACGACAAGAAGAAAGGCCACGGGCACAAGAAGCACGGTCACGGCCACGCCAAGCACGAGGAGCACGAAGAAGGCGTGCCCGAGTGGGTCGTGTCCTTCGCCGACAACGCGCTGCTGCAAATGGGCTTCTTCGTCATCATGTTCGCCATGAACGTCGGCGCCAAGGCCACGAGCGAGTCGGACCAGAACGGCAATCAGGCCGGCACGCCCGCGGGGATGCTCGACATGATGATCGCCATACGCGAGGCGTTCAACTCGCCGGTGTCGCCGTTCAGCGACAACCCGAGCGAGCAGATCCTCGTGCAGCGAATCAAGCAGAAGCTCGCCGAGGGCGATGCCAACCAGGTCGGCCCCACCGGCGACAAGCCGAACCTCCAGGGGATCGACCGCGGCACGCTGACGAACATCAACGGCACCATCGCATTCGAGCAGGGCTCGACGGATGTCGGCCAGGCCGGACGTACCACGTGCCGGCAGGTCGCCAAGGAACTGCGCGGGACCAAGTACGTCATCGAGATCCGCGGGCACGTCTCGGCGCTCGAGGCCGCGGCGGGTGTCGACGCGGCGATGAGCCTGAGCTACAAGCGCGCTCAGGCCGTCGCCAGCGTGCTGGTTGAGAACGGCATGGCGTGGAACCAGTTGCGCCTGGTCGCGTGCGCGGACAACGACCGCATCAATCCCACCGCGTACGACACGCCCAGCCACCGCTCCAACCAGCGTGCCGAGATCGTCGTGACCGCCGACACCATCGCCAGCGACCCGCACATGCGTGAGCCGGGCCGGTGATCGGTCGTCGGCGTGCCGCGTCGGCGTGCGAGTAGAATGCCGCGATCATGCCCGATGAGCACGATGAATCCGAGCAGGAGCGAGCGCGCAGGCTGCGGCTCATCCCCGCGCCGCGCGACGGCGAGGTGGTCTCACGCCGGCCCGCCCCCAGGCGGCGCGATGATGACGATGAGGGCGATTACGAAGGCCCGAGCCAGACGGACATCGAGCGGTTCAGCCACGCAACGACACGATGCCCGCACTGCGGCAAAGAGGTCTTCGACGACGTGGCGATCTGCTACCACTGCGACATGGCGATCACCAAGCCGGCCAAGGGCGTGCCGATGTGGGTGATCCTCACCGTCGTCGCGGTGCTGCTGGCGTTCATCTTCGCGGCGATCCCGTGGCACGCGATTCTGCCGTGAAGATCACCCGTTCATGCGACCACTCATCGCCGGTGATCAACGCCGCGTGTTGTATACTCGGCCCGAGCATCGCCCACGACGCTCGGAGGCCTCCACTCCATGGTTTACTCACAGTCTGCGCATGTGTTGTCGAGGGATTGGGTTGCCTCGTACCGGCGCTTGGCCAAGATCTTCTGCCCGACGGCCGCGTGCGTGTTGCTCGCCGTCGCGGGCGTGGCACACGCGGATCCGATCGGGAGTGACTGTCGGTTGTGGCTTCGTGCCGACCAGGGCGTGACGGCGAGCACCGGGGGTGTGGTGAGCCAGTGGCTCGATCAGTCCGGCATGGGGCATCACGCCGGCAACTCCTCCGGCGACGGGCCTGTTCTGATCTCGAACGCCGTCAACGGGCGGCCCGCGATGCGCTTCGCGGGATTCAACTGGTTGAGCCTCTCCGGATCGGTAATCACCAGCGATCGCTACACGATCATCGCCGTCGTCAACGACACGCGCCAGGACGGTTCGTTCCGGGAGATCATCAGCAACTGGAGCTTCAGCAACACGCTGACGAGCGTGTTCATGGGCACGACTTCGCTCGACCCTGAAGGCCCGGGCACGACACGGGCGCGCCTGACCGATGATGTCGGCGGAGCGAATCAGGGCCAACAAGGCGTCGGCGCGATCACGCAACGCGGGGTGCACTTCATCATGACGGGCATCAGCCGCGAGACCAACGCCGAGGTGTACCAGAACCGAGCGCTCATCGCCGGGCGCGAAACACCCATCTCGGCGCGGAACTTCTCAACGCCGTGGGTCATCGGCCGTCAGGGGCCGATCAGCGAGTTCTGGGTTGGCGATATCGCGGAAATTCTTGTCTACAACCGCGACCTTTCGCGTTGCGAACTGGACCTGGTCTACGACGATCTCAACGCGCGTTACGCGACGGCCCCCTGCTCGCCCACGATTGCGCAGAACCCGCCGACGCGGTCGGTCTGCCCCGGTGGGCTGGCCGAGATGTCCGCCACCGCCGGCGGTGGGACCTGCGAGTCGAACTTCACGTATCGCTGGCAGCGCGCCGATCCGGGCGTCCCCGGCGGCTGGGTGGATCTTGCCGATGGCCCGCTCATGCTCGCGATCTCTGGTGCGCCGATCGTCGTTTCGACGATCTCCGGCAGCTCAACGCCGAACCTCAGCGAACGGGTCGCCGGCAATGTGCGCGGCATCTGGGCGGGAGGTGAGCGACGGCTCGTGGTCACGAACGCCTGCGGGTCCACGCCCTCGCTGCCCGCGCGGCTCGTTGTGCTTGCACCGTGCTCGCCCGCGGATGTCGCCAACACCGACGGGCTCACCGTTGCCGATGGGCAGTGTCCCGACGGCATGATCGACAATGGCGACTTCGGCGCTTTCTTTGAGGCCTTCTTCCTCTCGCTCGGCGACCCGCGACGACTTATCGCGGACATCGCCAACACCGACGGCGACACGATCCTCAGCGGTGGCGGCCCGGACGCGACGGTCGACAACGGCGACTTCAGCGCCTTTTTCACGCTCTTCTTCGAGGGGTGCTCCGGCGGCTGAACCGACCGCTCAGTCAACCTCCGCCTCGATCCCGGGCGATGCCGCGTCGGTCGGCAGCCGGAACCACATCACGTACCGCACGCTCCACAGCGGGTACTCCACATCCAGCCGGAACGTGCGCACGTCCGATGCTGACAGCCCCGCCTCCTCGAGCAGCCAGGAGGTGACTTCTTCGTGCGTCGCCAGCCCTGCGCCGGGCCCGGTGCGTCGTCCGGGCTCGAGCAATGTCGGCGTGGGCGTGGAGCCGACCTGATCGAACCATCGCCGCTCGGGGCGTGCGCCCGCGCCCGCGTCCGAGCCCGTGAACTGCGAGAACGCCGTGGGCATTCCCGGGATCGGCATCGAGCGGTGCATGTGCACATCCAGGAGCAGCCTGCGCGTCGGCACACGCGGCACGGCAGAGAACACCTGCTCCGCAGGGCCTTCGGGCGGCAAGGGGGGCAGAGGGAACTGCTGCCCGATGTACACGGTAAACGGATTCGGAGCATCGGCCTGTGAGTCGAGCACCTGAACGAGCGCGCGCTCGCGCGTCTGCGTCGTGACGATCGGCAGGGGCACGGTGCTGAAGCGGCCGATCACCGCGCCGGGCGTGAATCCCGCCGCGCGGTCGCCCTGAAGCGTGCGATCCGTCGAAGGTGCCGCGGCGTCCGATCTTCGTCGCAGCAGCACCAGCGGCATGTGCTCGCGCTGATGGCGCACCTGCACGTGTCCGAGCGCGGCCATGCACATCACGCCTCCCGCCCCATCCGGCTGCGCGATGAAACTCATCGAGAGCGTCTCCGATGCCGCGCCAACGACCGCCGCCGCGGCCTCGAAGAAACGCGCCCGCCCCGACAGGTCCGTTCCCTGGTTGGCCGATGCCTGCTCGGTCGCGATCAGGTCCGCGACGAGACGATCGAGCTTGGCCTTGCTTCCGCCGGCGATGCCGATGGCCTCGCGATACGCCTGCACGGACGCCAGCGCGCTCTCTGTGAGTGAGGTCTCGTTCAGCTTCCGGTTCAGGGCCAGGAGCATGGACTCCAGCCCCTCGACACCCGGGAGCGTCTTGAGCACGAGCGCATCATCGCCGTCGAACGTGGCCGCGGTCCGGACCCAGTGACAGATCGAGCGGTTGACGCCGAGCCAGTTTGCGAGCTTGGTCGTCGGGCGGTACTCGGGCGGCACGGCGGCCAGCGCGGCGGCGAGTTGGGATCGCATCCGAACGCCCACCTGACGCAGGTGAGCGAGTTGCCCTGAACGCGAGTCAAGGTCTGCGGCTGTGCGGAGTTGCGTGCTCATCGTGGAAGGAGTCTCAGGAGCGTACGGCCCGGGCGATAGGACTCGCCAAGTGCCATCTTCGCGAATTGTCGGAAAGTTTGCTTGCAGAGGATTCGAGAAGAGTGTAGTTTGTATGAGAACGTTCTAAGAACAACAAATCGACAGGGTGAATTTCGTCGTTTTTCCGGGTGCAGACCGAAAAACCGGCCCCAGACGCCGAGATCCGCAGCCTCGGTTTCCAGGCTAATTCCCGATCGCATAACAGGAGTGAGCAGCATGTCGAGCGTTTCCATGATCCAGGGTCGTTGCGCAGGACGCGTCGCGGTGGCGACCGCCGCGGGGTTGCTGATGGCGTTTGCAGGCGCCGGGACCGCGATGGCGCAGTGCGATGGACTCTGGCCCGCGACCTTCGGCAATCCCGGTGCGACACGGACCAACGGCACCTCGGCCAACATCGCCACCTCACTTTTGTGGGACCGTGATGGCGAAGGGCCGCTGCCGGCCCAGTTGGTTGTCGGCGGCACGTTCAACACCATCGACGGTCAGGCCATCAACAACATCGCCCTTTGGGACGGCTCGACCTGGCAGGCCGTTGGCGGCGGGACCAACAGCCAGGTCCTCGGCCTGCTCCCTATCGCCGGGCCCAACGGCACGACCGATCTGATTGCCATCGGCAGTTTCTCGCTTGCCGGCGGAACGTCGGTCACCGGTGTGGCGCGATGGAACGGGACGGCGTGGACGCGTGTGGGCAGCGCACTGCCGTCGGGCATGGGCTCGGCGCAGGTCTTTGCGATCGCCCAGCAGCAGAGCGGTCAGTTGGTCATCAGCGGGCGGTGGGGGTCCTCCGTGCCGAACGTTGCCGTTCTGAACGAGACGACGAACTCGTGGCAGGGCATCGGCGCGACGCTGAATCAGTCGCCCAACGCGCTGGCGGTGACGGCCGATGGAAGCCTGTACGCCGGCGGCCCGGCGTTCACGATCTCCGGGACCAACGTCGGCGGTGTTGTCCGCTGGACGGGCAGCGGCTGGGAGCGTCCGGGCAGCGGCGTTAACGGCACCGTGTTCGCGCTGCGGGCGTTGTCCGATGGACGACTGGCCGTCGGCGGAACCTTCACGAACTTCTTCGCGGGCATCGGCACTCCCGGGCGCATCGCTCTGTGGCGACGCACCGGACCGGCGACGGGCTGGAGCGAGCTGAACACCGGAGTCAACGGTGATGTCCGCTCGATCCTCGAGCTCAGCGACGGAACCCTCATCGTCGGCGGCGCGTTCGATCGCGCGGGCTCGCCTCAGCGATTCGCCTCGCGCCTGGCCCGGTTCAACGGGACGTCCTGGTCCGGCACCGGCTTCGGGCTTGAGAACTCGCCCGCCCCCGCCGCGGCGATCGTCTCGACCCTGACGCAACTGCCCAACGGCGACGTGTTCGTCGGCGGGCTGTTCGACAGCGCCGGAGGCTCGGTCGCTCAATCGCTGTCGGTCTGGACACCGCCGTCGATCCCGACCTTTACCACGCAGCCCGACAACACGAGCGTTCCGCCCTGCGTGCCGCGCTCGGCGTCGTTCACGTACCAGCTCGCCGAGCCGACCTTCGGCATCACCTGGCAGATCCGCAACGCCGATACGAACTTCAACTGGATCGATCTGGTCGAGGGGGACAACACGTTCTTCGGAACGTTCGTTCTCAACGCGACCGGGACATTCAGCAACACGCTTACGCTCGACCGCGGCGGGGCGAACTGGGAGTTCACCACGCAGGTGCGCGTCCTTGCGACCAACGACTGCGGAACGACCAGCAGCCGCATCGCGGTCCTCTCGGTCTCGGGCGACTGCTCCTGCTCTCCCGCCGACATCGCCAACACCGACGGCGAGCCAACGCCCGACTTCTCCATCGACAACGGTGACTTCTCGCTGTTCTTCACGTCGTTCTTTCTTGACGAGACCGATCCGGAGCGATTCCGCGCGGACATCGCCGACACCGACGGCCTGACCAATGTCAACGGCGGTGGTCCGGACGGCGTGGTCGACAACGGCGACTTCGCCGCGTTCTTCGACAGCTTCTTCGTGGGCTGCCCGCTCCCCTGAGCGGGATCACGATTGACGCCATCACAGGGGGCCGCGGCGGTCGACGCCCGGTTCACACGATCACCGGCCGCGATCGCCGCGCCCTTGTGGTGTAGAGAGCCCAGCATCGACGCGAGGGCCATCGGCAGAGACGCTCCTGGCGAAGCCCACCGCCGCGAGCAACGTACCCGCACCCGTTGTTCCGGGGCGGGGATCCCGGTCGCTTCGGATCATTTCCGGAGCGACCGGTTCCCAGAACGGTCTTGCCCCGCACCGTCGTTGAGCTCATCCCAGAGCGATGGGCGCTCACGCGCCCTGTTGTCGCACACATACACAGGAGTCACGCCATGATCCGTCAGGCCCACGTCGCATCGAGTCCCCGTCTCGCGGTTGTGCTGGTGCTCGCCGCCGCGGCGTGCAACGCGGCTCATGCACAGAGCTGCGACCCGGCGTGGCTCGCGGGTTCCGGTGTGAACGGGATCGGGCCGGGCAGTGTGCTCGCGTCGACGCGCTGGGATCCCGATGGCCCCGGGCCGCTCAATGAGGTCGTCGTGCTGGCGGGCGACTTCGCGTTTGCCGGCACGATCAGCGCCGGTCGGATCGCGACATACGACCCGCAGACCGGGGCCTGGGGCACGCTCGGCACGGGCTTCAACGATCGTGTCAACGCGCTTGCGATCACGCCTTCCAACGAACTCATCGCGGTCGGAGCCTTCACCACCGCCGACGGGCAGTCGGCCAACCGCATCGCACGCTGGACGGGCAGTGGTTGGGCTCGCTTCGGCTTCCCGATGGGCAACGGCACCAACAACGAGATCAACGCGGTGCTCGTCGAGCCCGACGGCAGCATCGTCGTCGGCGGGTTCTTCAACAATGCCGGAGGCACCAACGGGATCAATCGCATCGCCCGTTGGAACGGGTCGGCGTGGTCGGGCTTTGGCACGGGGCTTGGTGACGGGGTTCAGGCGCTCGCGCGGCTTTCCAACGGCGACATCATCGCCGGCGGCATCTTCACCAGTGCCGGAGGTGCCCCCGCTTCTCGCGTGGCGCGCTGGAACGGATCATCGTGGTCAGCATTGGCCGCGGGGCTCAACAACCGCGTGCGATCCCTGGCCGTTGGCCCGGGTGATCTGATCTACGCCGGCGGGGACTTTGTGAATTCAGGCTCGATCCCGGTCGGCTTTGTCGGGGTCTTCGACGGGCTGCTCTGGAGCGGGCTCGGCTCGGGCGTTGGCGATCAGGTCAACAGCGTCACGGTCTTGTCGAACGGTGATGTGATCGCCGGCGGCATCTTCTTCACCGCCGGCGGGCAGCCGGCCAACCGCATCGTACGTTGGAACGGCAACCAGTGGTCCACGCTCGGCTCGGGCACGATCGGCGCCAGCCGAACCGTCACCGAGCTTGCCAATGGTGATCTCATCGTTGGTGGCTTGTTCACGATCGCGGGGGGGCTCCCGGCAAACTACGTCGCGCGCTTCCGTGAGGGCACGTGGTTGCCTCTGGCCACGGGATTCAATGATCGCATTCAGGCGATGACCGCGCTGCCGGATGGCTCGATCGTTGCGGGGGGTCGCTTCACCAGCACGCCAACCGGCCCTATTTCGCGCCTGGGTCGATTCGACGGCGCGACATGGCGGCCGCTCGGCTCCGGCGTGAACGATGAGGTCCACGCCCTTGCCGCGACGCCCTCCGGTGATGTGTACGCCGGCGGGTTCTTCTCGAGCGCGGGCGGGACCGCCGCGAGCTTCATCGCGCGCTATGACGGCGCGGCATGGCAGCCATTGGCGCAGGGCGTGAACTCGTTCGTCTACGCCCTGGCGACCGGACCGGGCGGCGAGGTCTACGCGGGCGGCACCTTCCAGACCGCGAGCGGATTGACCGTCAACCGCATCGCACGCTGGACCGGCTCGGCCTGGGAAGCGCTCGGGAGCGGCGTGGACAATCGCGTGAACGCGATCCTGGCTCTGCCCAACGGCGATGTCATCGTCGGCGGACGGTTCCTCAACGCCGGCGGCAGCGCCGCCAGCCGTCTGGCCATCTGGAACGGCTCGTCGTGGGCGCCGTTCGGCGGCGGCGTCAATGGTGAGGTGCTCGCGCTGGCCCGCCTGAACAACGGCGACATCGTCGTCGGCGGAACCTTCACCCTTGCCGGCTCGACAAGCGTCCAGAACATCGCGCGCTGGAACGGATCGACCTGGTCCATCCTCGGCAACGGCATGGCGCCCGGGGCCAACAACGCGGTCAACGCCCTGGTGGTGCTCCCCAACGGCGACCTGATCGCCGGCGGCACCTTCACCACCGCGGGCACGACCAGCGTTCAGCGAATCGCCCGTTGGAACGGGTCCACGTGGTCGACGCTCGGCACCGGCATCGCCGGAACTCCGACCCCAACCGGACTCGCTCTGGCGCCGCTGCCCAACAACGTCGTCGCCGTCGGCGGCTCGTTCACCAGCGCGGGCACCGGTCCTGGGGCCTACTTCGGTCGCTTCGCGTTCAACCTGGCTCCGCAGGTCGTGCAGAACCCCGCGAGCATCACCGCTCCGCTCAACGACTTCGCGGCCTTCATCGCGCAGGCGACGATCGGCGCACCGAACGTCGCGTCGCAGTGGCAGATCGAGTCGTCGCCGAACTCGAAAGACTTCGTCAACATCTCCGACGGTCCGATCCCGGGCGGCGATGGCGCGCTGGCGAGCACCGATCCTGATGCGGCGGGCACTGTTTTCGGCTCGGCATCTTTGTTCATCCAGCCCCTCACGGCCGCGCTGAGCGGGCGGCGCGTGCGGGTCGTGTTCTCCAACGCGTGCGGCGCATCGACCAGCGCGGCCGCGACGCTCGTTGTCCGACCGCCCGCGTGCTCGCCCGCGGACATCGCCGACACCGATGGCCTGCCTACGCCCGACGGCGTGGTGGACAACGGGGACTTCTCCGCGTTCTTCGAGGCGTTTTTCCTTCCGGCGGATCAACCCGGCGTGCTGCTGGCCGACATCGCCAATACCGACGGGCAGACAACGCTCGACGGTGCGGGCCCGGATGGAATCGTCGATAACGGTGACTTCTCAGCATTCTTCCTGTTCTTCTTCCAGGGATGCGGGCAGGGCTGAGCACGCGCCGATGCGCGGCGGACAACGGGCGTTGGGCCGATCGGCTGGTCGTCATGGACATCCGGCGAAGAACAGCGAGAAGAACGCGCTGAAGTCGCCATTGTCCACCGTCCCGTCCGGCCCGGCGCCTGTCAGCACCGTGTCGCCATCGGTGTTGGCGATGTCCGCATCGAGATTCTCGATGCTCCCCGGGCTGGCGAAGAACGCCGCGAAGAAGCCGGCAAAGTCGCCGTTGTTGATGACACCGTCTGGCCCGCCGCCGGTGGCGCGGGTCGAGCCATCGGTGTTGGCGATATCTGCCGGCGAGCATGGGGTGAGCGTCGCGCCCATGCCCACGCTTGCCAGGTCGATGCACCGCGAGAGGTCCGCGGGCAGAGTGAAGACCAGCGTCGGCGTGATCGGCCCCGAGCCGCTCGCGGCGTTGTCGAGCCGGTAGAGCGTTGTCCGCGAAGCGACGTACACCGACCCGCCGGGACCCGGGGCGATGCTCGCGCCGCGGTTTTCTCCGTTGCCCGTGCTCAGTTCCAGCGGCGTGAGCGGCACGTCGAACGGCCACGGAGCCAGACCTGCGTTCGTCCTCAGATCGCCCGCGACAAGGTCGACCGCGATGCTGGTCGCGCCCGCCGCGGCGACTCGCAGCAGCGAAACGGCGCTGGTGCGCGATGTCGGCATGAAAGTCGGTCCGTCGATCCACCGGTGCATCACCAGTGCCCACGTGTCATCCGATCCTGCGCCGATGCTGCTCGTCGGCGAGATCGCCACCGGGTACGGCCCGAGTGTCGAGCCGGCGGGGGTGAAGGTGAACGGAGTCGCCGGCATCGGGATCGCGGTCGCGGAGTTCAGGCTCGCCATGGGGGTCACCCCGTCCGTGCCGATCACGCCGCGGCCCTGATCGCTGATGGAGAACGCCGCGGGCATGGAAACGACGCGTGCGCCTCCCGAGGCCAGTGGCGCGACACCGGCGAGTATGGTCACGGTGTTCAGATCCGCCAGCAGCGAGGTTGTGCCGCCGGGCTCGATCGTCCCGAGCGCAGCGCCAAAGCCGGAGCGGAGCGTGCCGGAGATGATGAGTTGCCCCGTTACGCGATCGAACGCCGCATCCCTTGGCAGAAGCGGACCCTCGGGCGTGCTCGGTGTGGTTGCCATCGACAACTCCAGGGTCTGCGTGTCAAGGCGAACGATCCGCGGCCCGACCATCACCAGCCGCCCATCGGGCCCGATGTCGAAGCCCTCGAACTGCGTCTGCAAGCCGAAGATCGGCGAGAAGAACGTCCGCGGCTGTGTGTCGACCGCCGGATCGAACACCCAGACGCCCTCGCGCGTGTCGAGCCCCAGCAGCGCCGATGCCGGAAGTGTCGGCACCGGGCACAGGTGCACGGTCGTGCGTGCCCACGCGCAGCCGTTCTGTCCCGCGGCGAGCACCAGCGTCGATCGCGGCGAGTCCGCAAGAAGATCGGCGTTCAGCAGCGCGACGACTTCCTGACCCGTGCTCAGGCTGCCGGCGAAGCCCAGTGTCCGCGTCGCGGCGTCATACACCACGCCCGGGGAAGTGCCGGGAAGCAGCGCGGCCGCGCCGATCGTCGTCTGGGTCGGCACGTGCAGTGACCAGAATCCCGTCGCGCCCGAAGCCGGGCCGTTGTTCTGCACCCGAACCTCGATCACGCCGCGCGCGCCCGCTCTCACGGGCTGATGACCCTCAACGAGAGCGCCGATCTGCCCGGGGGCGAGCGGCCCCGCGACGACCGAAAGGCGATAGTCCTGTGCCATGAGATAGGTCGGCGACGAAAACAGTGTTGAGAGCACCGCAACGCCGCACGCATTGGACATGATGATGGACCCGTTGGCCGCGACCGCGAGGGTCTCCGGCGGGAGGCACGTGTCGACGCGCAGACGCAGGGTGAGGCTCGCCGTTGCACCCGCTGGCAGGTCCAGCAGCCAGTCGACCTCCGTCTGAGCCAGTGTGGCGGTTCCGATGCTGGCTCCGATGATCGAGTCCAGCACGATCCCCCCGCCGAAGAATCGGATCATCGGCAACGCGCGAAGGCCCTGCTGGTCCCGGGCATCGGGATTGGTGATCGAGAGCGTCATGGTCAGGGTGTCGCCGCGGCGGAGCGGCGCGGGGGTATCGGGCGTGGTGCTCGTGCTGAAGATCAGCGGCGTGGTCGGGGGCATGACGACCGTCGGCCCGCTGTTGAGCGACGAGCTCACCTGCGGCGCATTGGCGGCAACCGCCGTCGCGTTCAGCGGGCGCGGGGAGTAGTCGCTCGTTGCGCACTCGGCCCGAACCGTGAAGGACAGATCGGTCACCGTTCCGCCGTCGGACAGTGCCGCGAGCGACGGAATCGTCCACTGAATGACGGTCGATCCCGGCGCGAGCGGCCCGCCCTGGTTCGAGACGTTCAGCAGCGTGGTGTTCGATGGCAGGAGCATCTGCACGACCACATTCGTCGCCGCGGCGGTGCCGATGTTCGCGACGCTCGCCGTGTAGGTGATGCTCGATCCGGGCGGGATGTTGCCGGCGGCTGGAGAGACACTCTGCGTGAGGCTCAACTGCGCGATGCCCGGGGGATCGACCTGCGCGCAGCAGTCTCGCACATTGAGCTGCGCAAAGACCCCGCCGGACTGCGTGAAGCTCACCCGGGTGAGGCTGTTGGCCGATGGACCGATGAACGCGTCCAGCGGTCCGCCCGAGACGTTGCGCAGCGGGAAGCCTCCGTCGGGGTTGGCCTGCTGGCCGAAGGTCTGCGAGCAGAGAGAGATGAGCGTGTAGTCCGTGCCGCCGGGATTCGTGGGGCTGAGGTCGTGCTGAACGTACATCGCCTGGCCGCCGCCGGCGATGCGGATGTCACCGATGCCGGAGCGCAGGTTCGGGATGTCGACTCGCCGCGACCCGGGCGCCTCCAGGTCGAACAGGCTGAGCGTCGCCGTCGGGCTGGTGACGCTCGGCGCGTGCAGCACCGCGGCGATGCTGCTCCCGAGTGTCGACAGCGGCGCTCCGGAGGAGTATCGGAGCGAGCGATCGAAGAAGACGCGGCTCTGCAGCACCGTGCCCACGCACACCTCGTGCAGCACGGCGGGCGTCGCGTTGCCGGGCGTCAGGCGATAGAAGCGCAGCGATGTTCCCGCGCAGCCAGAGAGCGACTGCCCGCCGACGGCCATGAGCACACGCCGCGTCGGCGAGAGCGACAAAGAGGCGCCGGCGAAGTTCTCACCGCTGATCGGCGCGGGCAGGTCGTAGACCGGCTCGTTGGGCGCGATTGTGCCGTTGCCGTTTCCGTCAACGCGGATCTGCGTGGCGTTGTTCTCGGGAACGAAGCCGAAGGTTCCGTTGCCGGCGACGAACGCGCCGTCGAGCGGAAAGAACGCACCCTGCGGGCATGACTGCGCGGCGGTGATGCTCGCCGCGGCGAGCAGCGATGCACACGCGAGCGCGGCGCGGAGCAGCGTGCGCACAGCGCCGGACGTCGAACGGGCGAGCACAGAACTGGGTGTCATCTCGGCGGAACTCCTCGGGGGCACTGAAAGGGCCTCGCCCCTGAGAGAGTGTGCGGAGGATTCGCCACCAAGCGTGTCCGGTGGATTTGCGCGATGATCAGGCGTGTTTGCGCGTCAGCGAGTCTTTATGTTCGCTCGCCCGCGCGGAGCCAGCGCTCGCATCACCGCGTTGATCAGGTCCGCCGGGTGCGTGTGCACTCCGAGGGCGCCGATCTCGCGGGCGCGCTTGCGGCGGGCCGGATCGGCGTAGCCGCAGTAGAAGACGATCGGCAGATCAGGCCAGCGCTGGCGCACCGTCTCGGCGAGCGTCCAGCCCGAGTCGGTGATACGCGAGCGTTCCGTATCCGGCCGGCGGATGTCGCTCACCAGCAGCGAGTATCCGCCGTACTCGAGCGCCGCCAAGCCCTGCTCCCCGGTCGCGAAGCTGTCGACAGCCACGCCTCGCGCCAGCAGTTCCCGACGCTCGCGGATGTTGTTCTCAGGTGCGTCATCGACCCACGCCGCGAGGATCATCGGCGCGCGTGCCGCGCCCCGATGTGCGCCGGTCTCCGCGAGCGCGGCGGCGGGCTTCTGAGCACTGCGGCTCCCGCCGGGTCGTCTGGGCGGCCCGCCGTTGAGTCTCGAAAACGCCTCATAGAACTGGCTGAGCGATCCGAATCCGCTGGCGGTGGCGACCTCGAGCACGCTCATGCCGCTCCAGGCGAGCATCGATCGCGCGTGGTCGACCCGCAGGTGGGTCAGTCTCGCCGTGATGGTCATGCCGCGGGCGCGTCGGTACATCGCCGACACGTAGCTGGCGTTGCGCCCGACGCTCCGCGCGATCGTCGCGAGCGTGAGCGCCTCGCGGTACCGTGCGGCGAGCACGTCATCGATCCGGTCCGCCAGTGAATCCGCCGGGCCCGATCGTTCGCGGTGGGTGCTCATGGTCGCGTCCGACGCCCGAGGCAATTGGTGATCCGGATCCACCGGGACGGGTCAGCGCTGCGAGCCCGCGGCGGTCCGTGACTCGTTGCGACGCAGACGGTTGATCATCGCGTTGGTGTCGCCAACATCGAGCCTGCTGTCATTGTTGACATCCCATGCGCGCAGCAGCAGTTCGTGCAGATCATCGACGGTGACGCGTCCGTCTCGGTCGCGGTCCATGATGTCGAAGTTCTCGATGTACTCCGGGTTGTGCTGCAGAAGCAGGAATCCGTGCGCGGGCAGCGACAGGCGAGCGCTCTGCGCAAAGCCGTCGCGGGCGGTCGCGGAGACCGGTACCGCGCCGACGGGAGAGCCCGTGTCGCGCCCGCGGTACGCCGCGGCTTCGCTGTTGATGACCACACCCCACGAGCCCGACCGGGGCATGCCGAGGATGTACTCGGGGAAGTCGTTGTTGGAGAAGTTCGCGACAACGACGTAGGAGCGCCCGTCGCTGCCCCAGCGCTCGAAGGCGAAGACGTTGCCCGCTTCGTTCGTGTGGAACACCCGCGCGGGGCTGTTGGCAAAGAGTGCGCGCCGCGTGGTGCGCAGGCCGATCAGATCGCGGTAGAAGGCCAGCACGCCCGCGTTCGTGGTCTTCTTGGACCAGTCGAGCCGCTCGGTCTCGAACGACGCATCCTCGGCCCATTCGTTGCCCATGAGCATCGCGGGCATGCCCTGGGCCAGCAGTGTGATGCCGTTGGCCAGCTTCGTACGCCCGAGCGCGAAGCGGTCATCGTGCGGGAACGTGGTGTCGATGCGACGCACAGCCCGTGTTCGCCCCGCCCCGGAGAGAGGCCACGCTTCATCGTGGAGTTCGTAGTAGTTGAAGACCCGCGTGCCCTCGACCCAGGGACCGGATCCATCGATCGTCGCCGCGAGGCGAGAGATGTTCGGATCCCCCAACGCGGCGGCTTCCACCGCGTCGTAGATCGCATTCTTGAAAGCCTCGTGGTACTGACCGTCGAGATCAATGCCGCCGGGGCTGGTGTTCCAGGCGCTATTGTCGTAGATCTCTCCAAGCACGTGCGCATCGGGGAAGCGACGGCGGAGGGTCTGCTGCGACTGGCGGATGAGGTTCTGTCCGGCGACGGCCTGCGTCTTGCCGACGAGTTCGTAGATCGCATCGTGGCGATAGCCGTCCATCTTGAACTCGCCCAGAACGGTCTCGAAACTGTCCAGGAAGTAGGAGGTCACCGGCGCGCGATCGACATCCGCCTGCGGGCCCCAGGGGGTGTTGACCACGGGCGTGTCGTAGAAGATCTGCGTGCCGTCGAAGTTCCAGAGGTAGTTGTCGCTGCTGGAGAAGTGGTTCCACGTCGTATCCAGCAGCACCGCGATGCCGACGCCGTGGAGCGCATCGATCATGGTGCGCAGGTCGTCCGGCGATCCGTACGTGCTCTCGAAGGCGAACATCGAGATCGGGTTGTACCCGCCCGACTGCGAGCCCGGGAACTCGTTGATCGGGTTGAGCATCACCGCGTTGACACCCAGGCTCTGAAGATGCCCGACACGCGCGGCGACATCACGGAAGCCGGAGATCGTCGGCGTCGCACCGGCGGGGTCGTTCCGCCCGGCGAAGGTGCCGACGTGCAACTGGTACACGACCCATTCCTCCGGCGGCCTCGGCGTGAACCAGGGGTTGCGCCACGCGAACGCGTGCGGATCGACGATGCGCGAATTGTAGTTGCTGCCGTTCAGCGCGCGTGCGCGCGGGTCGGGCTTGAAGAGCGTGTTGTTGAAGACGAACTTGTACTCCTGCCCGACGCTCGCGCCGGGGATGAAGGCGATGAAGTCCTCTCCGAGCCGCGTCATCGGCGGCGTGGCGTTCCAGTTCGAGAAGTCGCCGCGGACGTGCGCCGTGCTCGCGCCTGGGGCCCAGACGCGGAAGACCGTGCCGCCGGGGACGGGCGTCGCGCCGTGCGGGGCGTGGGCGAGTGTGGAAAAATCGAGCGTCCACCACTGTCCGACGGCGGGTTGTGCATCGCTGACGCCGCTGGCGCTGATGTAGTCGCGATCGGTGCCGTCGATGAGTTCGATCACGTAGGCCAAACGCGTCCCCGCACTCCCGGGGATGGTCGCGCGCCACACGTCCGACGGACCGACGCCCGCCTGCCACTGGGCGTCGATCCAGACAATGCCAATGCCATCGGCACCTTCATCCACCCCGACCCGCGCGGCGGTCAGGTCGAGCCGGCCGCTCTGAAAGATGATGTCGAACGGCTGGCCCTGCATCGGGCACATCGGGCGACGGTCGGCCGGACCGGCATGACTGGCGAGTGACCACTGGACATCGTTGTTCTGGATCGCAGATGCAGAACAAACTACGAACAACGATGATGAGAGACCGGCGCAGAGAGCGACCAGACTGGCCGGTGGTTTCGGCCTTGCGAGGACAAATCGGGACGTTGGCACGCCGAGGACTCCAGGAACGAGCTGCGGACGGATGAATGACGAAGGAGCGTACTTCAGAATTCGGCTCAAGCACCCCGCGGTTGCGACTGACACTCTGGGAACTCCAATTTTCGTAGTTCGTTTGGTTTGTGCACGTCCGGGAGTCTGCTCCCCCGGCGCGGAGCGACGACTCCATCCTTCAGAGCGCGGTCGATGTGGGGCATGACGCGAGGCCAACTGAGGTGTGCATCGTGCGCCGGTTGAATGGTGGGTTGGCGGTCACTATCCTCAGACCCTTCCCGGACGTGCCGAAGGCGGTGCGCTCGCGGTGGGTACTGGCGAGACTTGCGGGTTTTCCCGCATCTCGCGGTGAACGGCGGTGGGCGACGTCGGGCTTCGGTGCGAAGTCCTGCGTCGCGACGAGTCTTCTTCCCGGGAGCCCCCGTGCAGTCGATGATGAGCCCGATCTTGTTTTACGCCGCGTGTGCGATTGGTGCCCTCGGCGTCGCGCTGGCGATGCCTCGGCGGGCCGTGAGCCCGTACCTCATCGGCGCGATTGTGGGTGCCGCGGCGTTGGGGCTTGCGCTGATCGGCCTGGCGGTCGCCAAGCCCGACGCGTTGCCGAACTTCCACTTCTACATCTTCTCGGCGATTGCGCTCGGCGCGGCGCTGCGGTGCATCACGCACGCACGACCGATCTATTCGGCGTTGTACTTCGTCCTGACGATCCTCGCGTCGACGGGGTTGTACCTCATCCTGGCCGCGGAGTTCATGGCCTTTGCGCTGATCATCGTGTACGCGGGCGCGATTCTGATCACGTATCTGTTCGTGATCATGCTCGCCAGCGAAGGGCCGACCGAAGAAGTGGCCGAGGCGATGGGGGAGTACGACCGCGTGGCGCGGGAGCCGTGGACTGCGAGCATCGCGGGGTTCGTGCTGATCGCGGCCCTGAGCACGATGTTCGCCGCGGGCTCGGGCAACTTGAAGATGAATCCCCAACTGGCCGTGGCCGACCGGCATCTTGATGTGATGCCCAAGCGCGTCTTGGCGGAGTTGCGAGAGGCCAAGTTGCTGCCCGGCGAGAACTGGACACTGGCGATCAACGATTCGAGTGGACGGTACGACATCAACCCGCGGCTGGACGGAAGCGGGTCGCTGACGATCACCAACAACTCCGAAACGCGTCCGGAGCGGCTGACGATTCCGCAGAAGGACTGGCCCAAGGGCCTTTCGCTGAGCAACACCGAGGGCGTGGCCTTCAGCCTGATCGATGCGCACCCCGGCGCGATCGAGATCGCGGGCGTGATCCTGCTCATGAGCATGCTCGGCGCGGTGATCCTGTCTCGCAAGAAGGTCGAGATGGATGAGGAAGCCCTTCGGCAGGCCGTTGCGCGTGAGCGGTCGGCCGAGCGCGGGGACGAACTCGGTATCGAGGGCCCGTACGCGACGCCCGGCGTCGGCCAGGGAGGTGCGGCGTGATGAACCTGCTCTCGATCGCCCCGACGCTTGCTCAAGGCCCGATGCCCACGGAGATGGGCGGGGCGACGCTGTTCCACTATCTGCTCGTCTCGGCGATCATGTTCGGTCTGGGGCTGATCGGGTTCGTGACCCGGCGGAACCTGATCATCATGTTCCTGTGCACCGAGCTGATGTTCCAGGCCGCGGGCATCGCCCTGATCGCCTTCAGCCGCTTCCATCTGAACCACACGGGCGAGACGTTCGTGATCTTCGTGCTGACCGTCGCGGCGGCCGAGGCGGCGCTGGCGCTCGCCCTTGTCGTGCTGCTGTTCCGGCGGAAGGAAACACTCGACGCGAGCAGTTGGCAGGACCTCAAGGGCTGATCCGCCCGCGAGGTTGGTCGCGGCCTCGGCGGTCGCCGATGCCGGTTGTGCGTCGTGTTCTGCGGTTGATTCACCAGTCCGAGTTTTCCCCGGCCTCTGAGTGCCTCCCCCATGCTCCACCTGCTCGAACTTCTCGGTTCATCCGCCCTGGCCACGACGCTGGCCAGCACCGATGCGGCGCTGGCGTCGGCCCCCGCGGCCGGCGGCGGCGTGATCGCGGCACCCATGTGGGCGTCGCTGATCGTCGCCCTGCCCCTGCTCGGCGCGGTGCTCTCGACACTCATGGCCGTCATGGGCGTGCGGACCAAGTTGCCCGCGCTCATGACCGTCGGGCTCCTGGCCGCGAGTTTCGTGACCACGCTCGCGCTCTTCCTGCAGTTGCAGGGCGGGCCCGCGGCGGGTCTGAAGCTGTACGACTGGATCAGCCTCTCCTGGGGCTCCGGCGCGGGCCAGACGTTCACGGCGAGCTTCGGGTTCTACTTCGATCACCTGACCCTGCTGTGGATGCTCTTTGTCACCGGGCTCTCGGCGATCATCGCCCTGTACGCCAGCGAGTACATGAGCCATGATGTCGGGCCGGGGTACTGCCGCTTCTTCTTCGCGTTCAACCTGTTCGTGTTCAGCATGGCCTGCCTGGTCATGGGCGACAACCTCCTGCTCCTGTTCCTGGGCTGGGAGGGCGTGGGCCTTTGCTCGTACCTGCTGATCGGGTACTTCTACCGCAAGCCCGCCGCGGTTGCCGCGGCGAAGAAGGCCTTCATCGTCAACCGCATCGGCGACCTTGGCCTGCTGCTGGGCATCCTGAGCACCTTCGCGGTGTTCGGAACCATCGAGTACACGAAGATCTTCGCGATCATCGAGTCTGGCGTGCTGCCCAATGGCCAGAAGCTCGCCGAGCACTGGGCGCACTGGGTCATCCCCGCGCTGCTGACCTGCGGCGCGTTCGGCAAGTCGGCCCAGTTGTTCTTCTACGTCTGGCTGCCCGACGCGATGGAAGGCCCGACACCGGTGTCGGCGCTGATCCATGCGGCGACGATGGTCACCGCCGGCGTGTTCCTGATCGCCCGGATGTACCCGCTGTTTGTGAGCGATCCGCACCTGATCGTGCTGTCGGTCGTGGCGTGGGCCGGGGCGATCACGGCGATCTGGGCCGCGGCGATCGAGATGGCGATTTTCGACATCAAGCGCGTGATGGGCTATTCGACCATCTCGCAGCTGGGCTTCATGTTCGCGGGGCTGGGCATCCTCTCGCCGGTCGGTGCGAGCTTCCACACCTTCACGCACGCGTTCTTCAAGGCGACGCTGTTCCTCGGCGTCGGCGCCGTCATGCACGGGTTCGGCGGCCAGTTGGACCTTCGCCGGCTCTCGGGCGTGGCGTGGATGCGCGGGTTCGGGCTGGTCGGCATCGCGATGCTGATCGGGTCGATCAACCTTTCGGGCGTGCCGTTCACGGCCGGGTACTTCTCCAAGGACATCATCCTCGCCGACGCGTTCGCGCTGCCGCACGGGCAGATCTGGGGCTCGACGGCGGTCGCGTGGATCCTGCTCATCACGGCGGGCATGACGGCGTACTACACGTTCCGCACGTACTTCCGCGTGTACGCCGGGCCGAAGGAGTTCGTGCCCGGTGATGACGCCGAGTTGCTCGAACTGGGGCGGCACCCCAAGGGCGTGAGCATCGAGGAGTGGCACAAGCAGCACGGGCACGGTCATGGTCATGGTCATGGTCATGGTCATGGCCACGGACATGATCACGGCCATGGTCACGATCACGGGCACGGCGCGGACAAGACCGCCGCCCAGCGCGTGGACTTTGACCCGACGACCGAGGAGTTCGATCCGCACCCGCCGGGCGCGGCCATGAAGATCGCGATCGCCGTCGCGATGGTTCTGGCCATCGCCGCGGCGAGCCTGTACTTCATCGGGCCAAAGGGCGGCTGGGTCGCGGGCATGATCGCCCAGTCCTCCGCCGCGCTGCCCGAGAGCGTCGCGACGCACGCCGGCGGGGATCACGCGCACGGCACGTTCTTCGGCTTCGACCCGCACAAGGTCATGTACTACGTCTCGGCGATCGTCGGCTTCATCGGCATCCTGATCGCCGCGGTGCTGCACGGCCCGCGCGGCTGGCAGGGCCTGTTTGTCGGCAGCAGGACGCAGGCCGAGAAGAGCCGCGCCGACGCGTTCGTGACGCTGTTCGGTCCGATCACGACGGCCGCGCGGAACAAGTGGTATGTCGACGAGATTTACGACTGGACCATCCGCACGCCGCTGCTGGTGCTCGGCCACATCCTGCACTTTGCCGACAAGCTGGGCGTCGACGGGCTGGTAAATCTCGCGGGGCAGATCCCGCGGGGGCTGGGCCGGGCGTTCCAGACCGGCCAGCGCGGCGTTCTGAACGGTTATGCGCTGAGCATGGCCGCGGGCATCGCGGTGCTGGCGATGATCGCCCTTCTTGCCTCTACGTGACGGGCCCTGACCCGATTGGACTCGCCGCCGTTGCTGCTGACTTCCGCGACCTGACCTGATCGTCCCCTTTCCCCCTCCGGATTGCACACGACCATGCTCCTTGCCCTCATCTTCAGCCCGCTGCTGGCGCTCCTCGGCGTGGTTTTCGCGCCGCGGAAGTCGCAGGTCAAGCACATCGCCCTTGCGGGCATGCTGCTGCCGCTCGCCTTCGTGTCGTACCTGCTGCTGAACTACTCGTCGTGGTCGGGCACGACGGCTTCAAGCGGCAGGGCGACGGAGCTGGCCGTCTCGCTCAACTGGTTCCCGGACATCGGGCTCAAGCTCGTTCTGGACCTCAACTCGGGCGTGTCGGTCGCGCTGGTCGCGCTGACCGCCCTGCTCGGCCCGCTGTGCGTGATCGGTAGCCATACCGCGATCACCACGCGCGTGCGGACGTACTACGGCTGGCTGCTGGTCCTCCAGTCGGCGATGCTCGGCGTGTTCTGCGCCCGCGATGTCATCCTGTTCTACATCTTCTTCGAGTTCACGCTCGTGCCGATGTTCGTACTGATCAGCCTGTACGGCTCGACAAACCGCAAGGCCGCGGCGATCAAGTTCTTCCTGTACACGTTCACCGGCTCGGTCATCGCGCTGGCCGGCCTGGTCTATGTCGCGTTTGTGAATGCCAAGGGCACCGGCGAGTGGACCTTCGCGCTCGACACGCTCACGCAGGCGTCCCAGCGTCTGCCCGCGGGCACGCAGGCGTGGATCTTCGCGGCGTTGCTGCTGGGCTTCGCGGTCAAGGTGCCGCTCTTCCCGCTGCACACGTGGCTGCCGCTGGCCCACACCGAGGCGCCGACCGCGGGGTCGGTGATTCTGGCCGGCGTGCTGCTGAAGTTGGGCACGTACGGCATCCTTGTCGTCGCGATCCCCTTCGCTCCGCTGGCGGCTATCGCCTTCGCGCCGTGGCTGGCGGTACTGAGCATCTGCGGCATCCTCATCGCGGGGCTCATCTGCTGGACGCAAACGGACATCAAGAAGCTCGTCGCGTACTCATCCGTTGCGCACCTTGGCTTCTGCATGCTGGGCATGTTCGCGATGAACGTCGCCGGCGTGCAGGGCTCGGTGCTGTACATGATCAACCACGGTCTGTCGACCGGCGCGCTGTTCTTCTGCATCGGCATGATGTACGAGCGCTACCACACCCGCTCGCTCAAGGAAGTCGGCGGGCTCGCCGCGAAGATGCCCATCTGGGCCTGCTTCATGGTCTTCTTCGCGATGGCCAGCGTCGGCCTGCCCGGGCTGAACGGGTTCATCAGCGAGTTCCTCTGCGTCATGGGCGCGTTCCAGGCCGGTGACCTTTGGGCCGCGCAGGGCCTGCCGGGCGGAACCGCCGGGAATCTCGGCCCGTACTTCGCCGCCGTCGCCGGCACGGGCATGATCATCGCGGCGATCTACACCCTGTACATGGTCGGGGCGATCTGCTTCGGTCCGCTGAAGGAGCCCGCCGGCCATGCCGACCATGGCCACGGCGGGGCTCACGGTGGCGGCCACGGCTCCCACGCGGGCGATGATCACGGCTCGCTGCCCACGGACCTTTCCGCTCGCGAAATCGGCGTGCTGCTGCCGCTGGCGGCGCTGTGCCTGTTCCTGGGCCTTCGCCCCGCGCCGCTGATGAACCTCGTCGACCCCGCAGTCAAGGACACGGTCGCGATCGTCGAGAAGGCCCGCACGCAGGCCAAGGCGACGGCCGCGGCCGCCGACGACAACACCTCGGCCCTGACCGCACGATGATGACCAATCGCGACATCGCCCGGCGATGATCGCACCGGTGCCCTGCCCGAGCCTGAACCACCAGTCCTGATGTCCTTCCCTGTGCCCCTTCCTCTGCCCCCGGCTGCCACCATGATCGAGAAGATTTTCACCCTCTGGCCAGAAATCACGCTCTTCGCGTTCACCTGTGTGGTGATGATCCTGGGCCTGTCGCGCAGCCTGTCGGTCCGTCGGCTCTGCGCGCCGCTGTCGGCCGCGGCGCTGGCGATCGCCGGCGTTCTCGCGCTGACGACGACGCCCGACGCCAAGGGCGCTCTGCCTCACCTGCCCCTGTTCGTCAAGGTGCTCACGTGCGCCGTCGGGCTCGTGCTGCTGCTTCAGCTGGCTGGCACGGCCGACCGCGGGTACGAAACCCGCGTGGCCCGCGGCGAGGCCTTTGACCCGCTGCGCTCGACCCGCGCTGAGTTCTACGCCTTCTTCCTCTTTTCGCTCACCGGCCTGATGCTCTGCGGCAACGCGTCGGACCTGATCTGGCTCTTTCTGGCGCTGGAGCTGACCAGCCTTCCGACGTACGTCATGGTCGCCATCAGCGCCGATCGCAACAGCGCGAAGGAGGCCGCGGTCAAGTACTTCTTCCTCGGTGCGCTCGGTGCGGCGACGTTCCTGTACGGCTTTGCGCTGATCTACGGCGGCACGGGCACGACCGACCTGCAGGGCATTCACGCGGCGCTCAGCCAGCAGATGGCCACGGGCGGGATCAACTCGATCGCCATGGCGGGCCTGGTGCTCTCGGTCATCGGCATCGCATTCAAGATCGCGGCGGTCCCGATGCACTTCTACACGCCGGACGTCTATCAGGGCTCGAGCTCGGGTGTGGCGTCGATGCTGGCGTTCGTTCCCAAGACGGCGGGCTTCGTCGCGCTGATCCTCGTGCTGGCCACGGTTGGCTGGGTCTCGACCTCTCCGGCGACGCACGGTCAGTTGCCCGAGCCGCTGCACAGCCTCCTGTGGATCATGGCCGCGCTGACGATGACCGTCGGCAACGTGCTGGCGGTGATGCAGAACTCCATCAAGCGCATGCTGGGCTACTCATCGGTGGCGCACTCGGGCTACATGCTCGTGGCCCTGCTGGCCGGCCCCGGGCCGGAGGGCGCGAGCCTGACGCGGAACGGCCTGTCGGCGGTGCTGTTCTACCTGATCGTGTACGCCGTCGCGAACCTCGGCTGCTTCGCGGTGCTGGGCTGCCTTGAGAAGTCCAGCAGCGACGGCAAGAGCGAGGAGATCGATCACATCGATGACATCCGCGGCTTGATCAGCACACGTCCGCTGCTCGCATGGGTGATGGCGGTCTGCTCGCTTTCGCTGCTCGGCCTGCCGCCGCTGCTGGGCTTCATGGGCAAGCTGCCGATCTTCTCGACCGGCCTTGCCGCGGGGGAGATCGTGCTGGTCGTCATCCTGGGTCTGAACTCGGCGATCGCGGCGTACTACTACATCCGGATCGCCAAGAACGCGATTCTGGAGCAGTCGCCGGTCCGCCCTGCTGGCGAAGAGATCCGCGATGCGGCGGTCCCGGCGCGGCAGTTCGCCGGCATCATCGCCGGTCTGGGCACCGTGGTGCTGGCCGTCGTCCCGATCTCGTCTCTGGCGATCGATGGCGGCACGTTCCGGCATAGCCGCGACGGCATTACCGGTTCACCGGCTCAGACGCTCCCCGCACCGGTCGGCACCAGCGGGCCCGCCGCGGATGTTTCCGCTGGATCCGATGCCGACGCGACCGTCCCCGCGGCCGCGGCCCGCTGAGGACCGAGCGTCCCCGGCGCACCGCCGAGTCAGTTGCGCGTGCTTCGCCCCAACCGCCAGAAGAGCATGATGCTCCCGGCGATCAGCAGCGGTGCGCCAAGAAGGGCGATCATCACGTTGCCGAACGCGTCGTCGGCACGAGCGAGTTCGTTATTGTCCTTCATCGCGTCGGCGAGGTTCGATGAGTAGATCGACCCAAGGTCCGCCAGTGCGCGGATCATGAACGTGAGCACGATCGCTCCGCCCAGGACAATAAAGAGCACGCCGAGTGTTCGTCTGGTCATTGTGGCTCCCGCCCGAGCGCGTCGCCGCGCGACGGAACTGTCGGCGGCACGTGCCCTGCCGGCGATATCGTACCACCATGTGGAAACTCCTCGTGCCGTTCCTGCTGCTGGCCGGGATGCTTGTCGGAGCGGTGGTGATCGACCGGCCGCTGCCCCAGGCGGACTTCGTGCTCATCAACCGGGCGGACGTTGCGACGCTCGACTTGAACAAGATGTCGTGGATGCAGGACTTGCGCGTGGCCTCGGCGGTCTATGAGGGGCTGGTCAAGCCCGACGTGTTCTCGCGGAACTTCGACATCAAGCCAGCGGTCGCCGAGCGGTGGGAGGTGTCACCGGACGGTCGGACCTATACGTTCTTCCTGCGACAGAACGCCAAGTGGAACAACGGCGAGCCCGTCCGTGCGCGCGACTTCATCTTCGCATGGCGACGCGGCATGCTCCCGGAGACGCAGGGCGACTATGTCACGATGTACCAACTCGTCCGCGGCGGGCGGGCGTTCACCGAGTGGCGAGAGAGCAAACTCAAGGAGTTCGAGACCCGCGGCGGCGGTCAGGCCCGCCCGGAAGAGGCCGAAGCGCTGTGGAAGGAGACCCTTGAGCACTTCGATCGGACCGTCGGCCTCCGCGCGCCCGATGATCGCACGCTGATCGTCGAACTGGAACGACCCGTCGCGTACATGATGCAGGTCTTCGCGTACGAGGTCATGGGCCCGCTGTACGCGCCGCTGGTCGAGCAGTACCAGCGAATCGACCCGGTGACCGGGCGTCTGATGCTCCAGTCCGGCTGGACGCGGCCGGGCACGCTGGTCAGCAACGGCCCGTATCAGGTCGCCGTGTGGCGCTTCAAGCGCGATATGCGCCTGGAGGCCAACCCGCACTATTGGAACACAAGCGTCCAGCGCGCAAGGACGATCGATATCCCGAGCGTGAGCGATCCGAATGCGGCGGTGCTCGCGACGCAGACCGGCACCGTCGACTGGCTCAGCGACGTAGTGCCCGACTATCGCGCCGACTTGCTCCGCGCCAAGCGGGAGTACTACGCCGAGCATCGCGAGCTGTACGAATCGCTTCTGGCCCAGGGGCTCGATCCGGTCGCGATCGACCGGCGCATGCCGCGGGATCCGCGGCAGAACATCCACGCGTTCCCGGCCTTCGGCACGTACTGGATGAACATCAACTGCCTGCCGAAACTCAAGGACGGGCGCGACAACCCGTTTGCCGACCCGCGCGTCCGCCGCGCGTTCGCGATGGCCGTGGACAAGCAGAACATCGCCGACAACGTTCGTCGCATCGGCGAGCGCCCGGCGCGGACGATCATCCCTCCGGGCTCGTTGCCGGGGTACGAGTCGCCCGCGGGGCTGCCCAGCGCGCCGGACCCGGCTGCGATCGCCGAGGCTCGCCGGCTGCTGGCGGAAGCGGGGTACCCGGGCGGACGCGGGTTCATCACGGTCGAGATCCTGTTCAATCACGAGGGCGGGCACGGGCTCATCGCCCAGGCGCTGAAGAAGGACTGGGAGCAGAACCTGGGCGTGAATGTGTCGCTCGCGCAGAAGGAGATCAAGGTCTTCCGTGAGGAACTCCGCAATCAGCAGTTCATCATTTCACGCTCCGGATGGTTCGGCGACTACGGCGACCCGACGACGTTCCTCGATCTGAACCTGTCGTTCGACGGCAACAACGACCGCAAGTACAACAGCGCTGAGTACGACGCGATGCTCGCCCGCGCCGCGGATGAAGCCGACCCGGCCGAGCGGCTGAAGATCCTCAGCGCCGCCGAGCGGCTGCTGGTCGAGCAGGACATGCCGATGATCCCGCTGTTCCACTACAACATGGTGTACATGTTCGATCCGCACACCGTCAGCGGCGTCTCGCCGCACCCGCGGCAGAAGCAGAGCGTGGGCCTGATGCACCGGCTCGACCGCCCGAACCCCGATGCTCCGCCTGTGGCGATGGAGATCCCGCCAGCCGGCAAGTGATGCCTCTCGGCGTGATCAGTCGTGCCGCAGCGCCACGATCGGATCCTGTGCCGCGGCGCGAATCGCGGGGTAGATGCCGAAGATCAGCCCCGTGAGCGTGGCGACGGCGAACGCGGTGAAGATGGACCATGGCGTGACGGCGGTGGGGAGCTTGAGGTTCTCGCTGAAGTACTCGCCGATGAGCCAGAACCTGTGCAACTCGGGGACAAGGTACCCCAGGCTCACGCTCAGACCGACGCCGACCGTGACACCGATAAGCCCGCCGACGGTCGAGAGCACGCCGGTCTCGACGACGAACTGATACACGATGTGCTTGCGCGTCGCGCCAAGAGCGCGGCGGATGCCGATCTCGCGCGTGCGCTCGGTGACGCTCGCGAGCATGATGTTCATGATGCCGATTCCGCCGACCAGCAGGGAGATGCCGGCGATGCTCGTGAGGATCAGGTTCCAGGTGCGTGCCGTGCGCTTGGCTTCTTCGAGCAGTTCGAGCGGGATGACCATCGTCACATCGGGCAGGCCCGGTCGGCGTGACTCGAGCACGCGTCTGATCAGTGCCGAGTAGGGCATGACCTCGTCGCGCGAGGGGCTGAGCATGTACAACTCCGAAACCTGGACGGACTCGCTCTGCTGCGAGCCGCTGGTGGCACGGAAAGTCGTGTCGCCGAAGACCTCTTCGGCGGTGCTCAGCGGGATGTGCAGGTCGAAGTTCAGATCGCGCCCGACAAGCTTGGCCCCCGCGCCGCCGGCGATGCCGACGGGCTCGAGCACGCCGACGATCTCGAAGGCCTGCGCATCGATGCGGATGGTCTCGCCCAGCGGATCGTCGAACGGGAACATCGTGCGGGCGACTTCCGCGCCGATGACCGCGACCTTGGTGCGCTCATCGATATCGCCCTGCGTGAGGTAGCGTCCGCGGGCGAGGCGAAGGTTGATCGTCGTGGCCAGTTCCGGCGTGGTGCCGAAGGCCTGGCTCGTGCGCCGCAGTTCGTTGCGGAGGATCTGTCCGCCGACGCTCTTGAGCGGCACGATCGCGGACATGTCCGGGAACTCCGCCCGGAGCACGGCGAGGTCATCGCGCGTCAGGCCGTAGCGCGAGGTCCACGAGCGACGCCCGGACCCCGCGCTGGCCGACTCCGGCGGCTTGGTCGAGCGGATGATGATGTTCGTCGCGCCCAGGCGCTCGAGCTGCAGCAGCGCATCGCGCTTGGAGCCCTCGCCGATGCTCGCGTTGGTGATCACCGCCGCGACGCCCAGGATGATGCCCAGTGCGGTGAGGAACGAGCGGAGCTTGTGCCGGCGGAGATTCGCCAGACCGAGCCGAACGATCTCGAGCAGGAACATCATGGCCAATGGTAGTGCCAACGCAGCGGGCGGTTGCCGGGCGTTCGCAACGGCGCCCCGGCCCCGCGGTCGTTCGTGCGGAAGATCGGCGTACGCGTGCGGCTCAGCGGCCCTGACTCAGCAGCGGCCTGAGGTATCGCCCGGTGTGGCTCGCCTCGATACGCGCGACCTGCTCGGGCGTGCCCGATGCGACAACCGTGCCGCCGGCGTCACCGCCCTCGGGTCCAAGGTCCACGATCCAGTCGGCGCACTTGATCACGTCCAGGTTGTGCTCGATGACCACCAGCGAGTGCCCCGCGTCGGCCAGGCGGCCCAGCACGGTGACGAGCCGGCGGATGTCCTCAAAGTGCAAACCGGTGGTCGGCTCGTCGAGCACATACAGCGTGTGGGCGGTGCTGGCGAACCTCGCCGCACGCTCCTTGTACTTCTCGCGGGCCTCGCGTGTCTCGTCGTCGAGTTCGTCATCATCGGCCCCTTCGCCCAGCGCCGCGCCCGCGGCCAGCGCCTCGGCGCTCGCGTCCGCGCTGGTGAAGATCGCCGGCCCCTTGCCCAGTTCCGTCGCCAGTTTGATGCGCTGCGCCTCGCCGCCGGAGAGCTGCGTGCTCGGCTGGCCCAGTTTCACGTAGTCCAGCCCGACATCGTGCAGGCAGCGGACCATGCGGAGCACCTTGGGGTGGTTCTCGAAGAAGGCCAGCGCCTCCTCGATGGTCATGTCCAGCACATCAGCGATGGACTTGCCGCGGAACTTGATCTCGAGTGTTTCGCGGTTGTATCGCGAGCCGTTGCAGACCTCGCACGCGACGTAGACATCGGGCAGGAAGTGCATCTCGATGCGCTTGAGGCCCTGACCCTCGCAGGCCTCGCATCGCCCGCCGCCGGAGCGGCCCGGCACGTTGAAGCTGAACCGCCCGGGCTTGTACCCGCGGATCTTGGCCTCCTTCGTGTCGGTAAAGAGCTTGCGGACGTCGTCGAAAATGCCGGTGTACGTCGCCGGGTTGCTCCGCGGCGTGCGCCCGATTGGCGACTGATCCACCTCGACCACACGGTCGACGAGCTTCAGGCCGAGGATCTTGTCGTGCGCGCCCGGGATCACGCGCGAGCCCAGCAGGCTCTTCTTGACGCTCGAGAGCAGGATGTCGTTGACCAGCGTGCTCTTGCCCGATCCGGAAACGCCGGTGACGCACACGATCCCGCCGAGCGGAATCGTCGCGTCGATGTTCTTGAGGTTGTTCTGCCGGGCGCCCTTGATGACCAGCGCACGCTTCTCGCTCAGCGTGCGGCGTTCCTTGGGCGCGGGCGTGCGGATCGAGCGCTTGCCCGAAAGGTACAGGCCCGTGATGCTCGCCGGCTCGTCGATGATGTCCTTGACCGTGCCGTTGGCCACGACGCGTCCGCCGTGCACACCGGGGCCGGGGCCGATGTCCAGAAGCCAGTCCGCGGCACGGATCATGTCCTCGTCATGCTCCACGACCAGCACGCTGTTGCCGATGTCGGCGAGCCTGCGCAGGGTCGCGATGAGCCGATCGTTGTCGCGCTGGTGCAGACCGATGGTGGGCTCATCGAGCACATACGCCGCGCCGACCAGCCCCGAGCCGACCTGTGTGGCAAGGCGGATGCGCTGGGCCTCGCCGCCCGAGAGCGTGGCGGTGCGACGGTCGAGCGACAGATACTCCAGCCCCACGCTGCTAAGGAACCGCAGGCGGGAGTGGACCTCCTTGAGCACCGCTTCGGCGATGATCTGCTGCTCGCCGGTGAGTTCCAGCGCATCGGCGAACGCCTGCGCCTGCCGGATGTTCAGCCGGCAGAACTGGGCGATGTTGAGCGTGGCGTGCGGGTTGGCGTCGCTCGTGCGGGCGTGCAGCCGCACGCTCAGGGCTTCGATCTTGAGCCGATCGCCCGCGCACGAGGGGCAGGTCTTCTCGTGCATGAACCCGCCGAGCCACTCCTTGATGAACGACGAATCGGTCTTCTCGTACCACGCGCGCAGCAGCGGCGCAACGCCGGCGAACTTCGCGTCGAACTTCTTCTCATCGGCGGGCGTCGTGCCCTCCAGCAGCACGCGCTGCTTGTCGGGGGCGATGCTGGAGAACGGCGCGCTGGGCGAGACGCCGAAGTCCTTGCAGAACCGGCGCAGGTGGCGTCGGTAGAACGTCCCCATCGGCGCGGGCAGCCGCCACGGCGCGATCGCGCCCTCGCTGAGCGAACGCTCCGGCTCGGGCACCATCAGCTCGCGGACAAACTCCATCACCACGCCCAGGCCGTGGCACTCCGGGCACGCGCCGTGCGGCGAGTTGAACGAAAACAGCCGGGGCGAGAGTTCCTGCAGCGCACACTCCGGATGCTCCGCGCACGCGAAGCGATCGCTGAAGACGCGGTCGTACCACGACTCGCCCGCGCCGTCCTTGGTGTCCTTGGTGTCCTTGGTGTCCTTGGCGTCCTTGGCTGTCCCCGAGGACTGATCCACCGCGATGATCACCGTGCCGTTGCCGAGCTTCAGCGCCGACTCGATGCTCTCGGCCAGCCGCTGCCGCGCACCCTCGGCTTCGCCCTTAAGCACCAGACGATCGATGACCGCCTCGATGTCGTGCTTGGCGTAGCGCTCGAGTTTCAGCGGGTTCTCGCCCTCATCCTTGAGCGCCTCGCGGATCTCGATGACCTTGGCGTTGACGCGCACGCGGCCCCAGCCCGCCTTCTGCATCTCCACGAGCACATCGCGGTGGAAGCCCTTCTGTGCACGCACCACCGGCGCGAGCACCATCAGCCGTCGACCATCGCCGAAGGCCATCACCGCGTCGACGATCTGCGTGCTGGCCGTCGCCTGAATCGGCAGCCCGCAGCGGGACTGCACCGCGCCGTCCTTCTTGACCTTGGTCGGGTGCCAGCACGTCGGGCGGCCGCAGCGAGCAAAGAGCAGACGCAGATAGTCGTAGATCTCCGTGCTCGTCGCGACCGTCGAGCGCGGGTTGCTGCCGCTGCTGCGCTGCTCGATGGCGATCGTCGGCGGCAGGCCCTGGATGTCCTCGACATCGGGCTTCTTGAGCTGATCCAGAAACTGCCGGGCGTACGCCGACAGGCTCTCCATGTACTTGCGCTGTCCCTCGGCGAAAATCGTGTCGAACGCGAGCGAACTCTTGCCCGATCCCGACAGCCCCGTGATCACCACGAGCTTGTCACGCGGAATGTCGACATCCACACCCTTGAGGTTGTGCTCCTTGGCTCCGCGCACCCGGATGCACCGCGCCGGATCCAGCCCATGGGCCGAGGCCAGCGCCGTGCGGGACGTGACCGGAACGCCCGCGTTCGGCAGCGAACCGGTGACGACCGGCGTTGCTCTGCCTGCGCTGACGACCACCGGCCCCGCTTTGGTCCCGCCCGCGGATGTGCCCCCGGCCGATGAAGCTGACGAAGTCGATGAAGCCACGCGAAGGCCTTTCTGAGAACACCGCCGTCCAACAAGAAGGTCAGCCCGCCCGGCACGGTCCGCGGCCGGCGAGCACGCACACAAAGATCGGAATCATCTGGTCCCGGAGGGTAGAGCCGACGGCGACGCGGCGGGGGCCGCATCAACCGGCGTCTGCGCATCGGCGGTGGGGGCCGTTACGCCCGCCGGCCCTGGGTTCGGCGACGGCGCGCCACCCCCGGTCGCGCGACTCCGCCCGACCCACAAGATCCCCAGCAGAACAAAGCCGATCGCCACACCCATGAAGTACGAGCCCAGCCGCGAGCGCCACTCGCGCTGCTTCTGTCGCCGCTCAAATTCTGCAAGGGCCGGTTCGCTGAGTTTGCTCATCATCCGCTCCGATCGTGCGTGTTCATTGGCCGGTCTTGCCGCGCTTGCGTGCCTTCTTGTTGGGGCGGACACCCGGCATGCCCGCCTTGCGCTCGCCGCTGCCCGAGGAGCCGCGCTCGCCGCCCCGCAGCGACGGATCGACATCGCTCCGCCGGACCTTCGAGCCCTGCGCCGGCTTGATCTTTCCCGTGCGCAGTGCCGCGACCTGGTCGCGCAGGCGGGCGGCCTTCTCAAAGTCGAGCTGCTCCGCGGCCTGGATCATCTCCCCCTCCAGCTCGCGCACCAGTTCGCCCACCTCGAACTCCGGTTCCTTGGCCCGCACCGCCTCGCGCGCCGTGCGCCCGGCTCGGAGTTCCTGTGCCAGGCCTTCGCGCAGCGCCTTGATGATCGTCGTCGGCGTGATGCCGTGCTGCTCGTTGTACGCCAACTGCTTGCGGCGGCGCCGTTCGGTCTCATCGATAGCGCTCTGCATCGCCGGCGTCATCTTGTCCGCGTACATCACCACGTTGGAGTTGACGTTCCGGGCCGCGCGGCCGATCTGCTGGATCAGGCTCGTGGGCGACCGCAGGAACCCCTCCTTGTCCGCGTCGAGGATGCACACGAGCGAGACCTCGGGCAGGTCCAGGCCCTCGCGCAGCAGATTCACCCCGACGAGCACATCGAACTCGCCCTTGCGAAGATCGTTGAGAATCTCCACGCGCTCGAGCGTTTCGATCTCGCTGTGAAGGTACCGCACTCGAAGGCCCTTCTCGTGGATGTACAGCGTCAGATCCTCGCACAGCCGCTTGGTCAGCGCCGTCACCAGCACGCGCTCGCCGCGGGCCACGCGCTCCTTGCAGCGCTCCAGCAGGTCCGGCACCTGCCCGCTGGCCGGCTTGACCTCGATCACCGGGTCCAGCAGGCCCGTCGGACGGATCACCTGCTCGGCCACCTCGCCGCCGACGCGCTCGAGTTCGTACGGTCCCGGCGTCGCGCTGACAAACAGCACCTGCGGCACGATCTGCTCGAATTCCTCGAACCGCAGCGGACGATTGTCCATCGCCGCCGGCAGCCGGAAGCCGTGGTCCACCAGCACCTGCTTGCGCATCTTGTCGCCGTTGTACATCGCCCGCACCTGCGGCAGCGTCACGTGGCTCTCATCGATGATCAGCAGCCAGTCATGCTCGGGCCGCTTGCGCACGCGCCACAGCGGCACACCGCTGGCCGGGTCCACCTCGGGCTCGATCTCGTCATCGCCCGGCGAGTAATCGAAGTAGTCCATCAGCGTAAAGGGCCGCTCGCCCGGCGCCCGCCCGTCGAAGTACCGCGAGTAGTTCTCCACGCCGTTGCAGAAGCCGACCTCCTCGAGCATCTCAAGGTCGTACTTGGTCCGCGCCATCAGCCTCTGGGCCTCGAGCAGCTTGCCCTCGTTGCGCAACTGGTCGACGCGCTGCTTGAGGTCCTCGCGGATCTGGGCCGTGATGCCCGCCATGCGGTCCTCATCGGTGACATAGTGCACCGCGGGGAAGATGAACACCCGCTGCTCGTCCGCGAGCAGTTCGCCGCTGATCGGCTCGATGAGGCTGATGCCCGCGACCTCGTCGCCATCGCCCCCGCCGACCTCCACCCGCACCGCGTATTGCTCGTACGCGGGATAGATCTCCAGCACATCGCCCCGCACCCGGAACATGCCGCGCTTGAACTCGATCTCGGCGCGCTTGTACTGCATGCTCGCCAGCCCGAGCAGGAACCGTCGGCGGTCGACGATCATGCCCTTCTCGATGGTCATGACCTTCGAGCCGTAGGCCTCCGGCGAGCCGAGACCGAAGATGCACGAGACGCTGGCGACGACGATCGTGTCACGCCGCGCCAGGATGTTGCTCGTCGCGGACAGGCGCAGCTTGTCCAGGTCGTCGTTTCGGCTGGCGTCCTTCTCGATGTAGATGTCGCGCTGTGGGATGTACGCCTCGGGCTGGTAGTAGTCGTAGTACGACACGAAGTAGCTCACCGCGTTGTGCGGAAAGAGTTCCTTCATCTCTTCGTAGAGCTGTGCCGCGAGCGTCTTGTTGTGGCTGAGGATCAGCGTGGGCTTCTGCGTACGGGCGATGACGTTGGCCATCGTGAAGGTCTTGCCCGTACCGGTCGCCCCGAGCAGGCACGAGAACTTCTGTCCCGAGGTGATCCGCTTCTCCAGCGCATCGATGGCCGAGGGCTGATCGCCCATGGGCTTGAACGGCGAGACGACCTCGAATGGCCGTTGACGCAGGAGCATGGGGCGAGCATAGGCGGGTTGTCAGGGAAATGGAAGGGTCTTGGGTGCTTGGCCGTCACGTTGGCCAAAATCGGCCTGCCAGGCGGTTTGTGTCGACGTCCGGCGGCTATTTCGTATCGATTCGGGCACACTCGCACCCGTCGTTGTACGCTAGGTCATGCTCAACTGGCTCATCTCCATCGTGGCCGTGACCGTCGCCGCGGCGATCATCGCTCTGGTCCTGGTGACTCGTCCCGCCAACGCTCAGCCTGCCCCGGCACCCGCGCCCGCCGCGGCAGCGGAGACGGTCGTGCCCCTGCGCCTGGGCATCATCGGCCTGTCTCACGGCCACGTCGAAGGCCTGCTCTGGCAGGCGGGCCAGCGCAAGGACTTGGTCCTCGTCGGCATCAGCGAGCCCGACCGCGCGCTGTTCGACCGACTCGCCAGGAAGTACAACATCGATGCGTCGCTCTATCACGCGACCGCTCAGGCGATGCTCGACAGCGCCAAGCCCGAGGCCGTCAGTGTCATGGGCCCGATCAGCGAGCACCGCGCCGCCGTGGAGGCCTGCGCACCCCGCGGCGTGCACACGCTGCTCGAAAAGCCGCTGGCCTTCTCCCGGGCCGATGCCCACGCCATCGCCGACCTCGCACGCAAGCACAAGGTGCTCGTGCTGACGAACTACGAAACCAACTGGTACGCCAGCCTGCGCGAGGCGGGCCGACTGGTCAACTCCGGCGAACTCGGACCGATCCGCAAGATGATCTTCCGCCACGGCCACCGCGGCCCCAAGGAAATCGGCTGCTCGCCCGAGTTCCTCGATTGGCTCACTGATCCTGCACGCAACGGCGGCGGCGCGGCCGTCGACTTCGGCTGCTACGGGGCCGTGCTCAGCACCTGGCTCATGAACGGCCAGCGCCCCACCAGCGTCACCGCACGCCTGACAACGCTCAAGCCCGATGTCTACCCGCGCGTCGATGATGATGCAACGATCATCCTGACCTACCCCACCGCGACGGCGATCATCCAGGCCTCCTGGGCCTGGACGCACGACAACAAGGAAATGGACCTCCACGCCGAGCGCGGCTCGCTCCACGCGGGCAAGTGGAACGACCTGGCGCGCCGATCACCCGACCAGCCGCCGGCGAAAGTCACTCCCGCCGAGATGCCCGGCCACCTTGCCAACGAATGGACGTACCTTCGCCAGGTCGTCCGCGGCCAGTGCGAAGTCGACCCGCTGTCAAGCCTTGAGTTCAACGTGATCGTCGCAGAGATTCTCGATGCGGCACGAGCCGGCAGGTGAGTGGGGGAGCGGGCAACATAATCGGCGGAAAAGTGCGAGCGCGGCACGCTTCGGATTGCCCACGCAGACATGAGCAGATGCGAAAAACTGCACCGCAAGGGCCCTGGGGCGCTACCCAATAGTCCAGACAGGGTGGCGGCGCGGCCACCGGGACTGCAGGGGCGAGCAAAGTGTGAACTTGGGTAATTTGCACAATGCTCCATAGGGAAGGCGATAGGTGGCTCCCCTAATTCTGGAAGCGACATTGCGGGTGTTCTGCTATCGTGTATCTTTCCGCTGCCTGATTTAGGTGATGTTGTGGCAACGTCGGAGAGGTCACTATGGTGTTCCAGCGACTTGGTCTGTTCGGATTCATCGCGCTGCTCTTCCTGCCGAGCCTGCTCTTTGCGCAGTCGCCGACAGTGATTTATGTGAATGCAGCTGCGCCCGCCGGGGGTAACGGTCGTTCGTGGGCCACGGCATTTGCGAGCCTCGACGACGCGCTGGCGCAGGCCGAGAGTATTCCCGCAGCACAGCGCACCGTGCAGATATGGATGGCAGCTGGGACATACGTTCCGACGATACGGCGTCAGGCAAGTATTGCACGCTCGGTTTCCTTCCAAGTTCGTTCGGGAATCAGCATTTTGGGAGGGTTCTCCGGCTCTGAGACCGATCTTTGGCAGCGTCGTCCGCGTCAGAACCGCACCGTGCTTTCTGGCGACCTTTCCAGTAACGATACGGCGGCATTTGGAGCGCGGACTGACAATGCCTTCAGCGTGATCTATGTAGACGCCCGTGAGAGGCCGTCGACGCTCGATGGCTTGATCATCCGAGGCGGGTTCGCCGATGGGATCAGTCCGTCAGCTTTTGAGCCTGATTACATGCTTCGTGAACAAGCGAGCGGAGGTGGACTCCTCGTAGCGGCTGGCATTGTCACGGTCAGCAGCTGTGAGATTTCCGATAACCACTGCAATGTCAATGGCGGCGGAATTTTCTTTTATAGTAGGACAACACCGATCTCGCTCACCGTTGTGAACTCGCTGATTGTTGGGAATCGTGCCCAGTACGGCTCGGCGGTGACGGGCGGGATCAGTGAGGCCCTCTTGACGATGACGAACTGCGTAGTTGCCGACAACTTGAACATCGGCGGAAATAACGGTGTGATTTACGTTGATCAAACGACGTTCACTATTCAAAACACTCTTTTCGGGACCAATCGGCTGGCTTCTGGCGCAGCGGTTGCAACCGGAGATTCGTTGTTGACGGGCATCGGTACGATCCGACTTCGAAACTGCATGAACCCGTTCGCCTTGGCTTTGTCTTCACTGCTCATTGAGAACTCGGCACCCGTCGTGGCAGCCCCCGGATTCGCCGGGGGGCCAGAGCCCTACGCACTTGCGGCTAACTCAGCGGCGCGGGATTCAGCAAATCCGAGTCTTCTTCTTGGATTCTACGATCTCTCGCTGAACCGACGTGCTTGGTCGTCAAGCGATACTCAGTTGCCAGACATTGGCGCTCTCGAGTTTGGGGCACCAAGTTATAGCCCTCGCTTGCACGTAATCAGTCAAGGCCCAACCGGACTTGGCACAAGTTGGCAAGACGCGCTCGTTGGCGGAAGCGGACTCAAGACGGCGCTCTCGCTCGCCTCGCAGTATCCGGGGGCTTTTACGGAGTTGTGGGTTGCGAGAGGTGTGTATCGGCCGTCTAGCCCAATCGGACAAGGCGGTGTTCGTGGAGACTCGTTTGTTCTTCAGGACGGACTTGCTGTTTACGGCGGCTTTCAGGGCAACGAAACCGCACTGTCTCAGCGTCCTCCGCTGCCGACCAACGCCGCGGATGCGGTGAATCCCGCCAAGGCCACCGTGCTCTCCGGTGATCTCAACGGCGATGACTTCGGGGAGCTCAACTCGGCGGATAACGCCTTTCACGTCGTGCGGTCCTCCGCGTTCCAGTTTCCGATTGTCAGCGGCCTCACGATCACCGCGGGGAACGCCAACGCCGCTTCGGGCAACGACTCGACCGGCGGCGGTGTCTTCATCGTCGATGCTCCGGGTGGCGCGGAGTTCCGGAACGTTTACTTCATCGGCAACCGGGCCAGAGCGGGCGGAGGTGGCGCGAACATTCTCCGAAGCTTCAGCCGGTTCGTCGACTGCATCTTTGAGTCGAACTTCGCTGGAGCGACGCGCCCCCAACGCGGTGCGCCCCCAATAGAACAGGTCACCGGCTACGGCGGCGCGATCCAGCTGGATACCGAGAACACCACCCGGATCACCGGCACAATCTTCCGCAGCAATGAAGCGCAGGAGAATGGTGGCGCAATCGCCGTGATCAATCGGGCGAAACTGGAGATCACGACGTCGTCTTTCGTCCGCAACAGCGCTGGACTCGCTGGTGGTGGCGCATTCATCGGGCGCGGCGCGACTTCGAACGCTCGTTCCGACTCAACGTTCGTGAACTGCTCATTCACCGGCAACTACGCGGCGGACGGGTCCGCGCTTGCAACCTATCTGGGCGGTCGGGCCATGCTCCACAACTCCCTGATTGTCGGGAACGTAGCCAACGGTGTGGGGGCGTTGTACGTCGCGCCCAATGCGATCGGTCTGCCGAGCGCGGCTTCGCTGTCAAACAGCACCCTGGCGTTCAATCAGGGTCGTACCGGAAGCGCCTCCAACGAAGGCGCGGGGATTACGGTCGAAGGTTCGACGTCCTCGGTGTCGATCGCCAACTCCATCATCTGGTCCAACGGCCCCAAGTCCGTCCCTCCAAGCGCGACCAATCAGATCCTCCGCTACACGGGCAGCGAACAGGTCACTCTGTCGTACTCCTCGTTGAGTAATTGGAACAACGCGATTCCCGGCGCGGGCAACAACTCGCTCGATCCGCTCTTCATCCGCCTCCCCTCCCGCGGTCCCGATGACGAATGGGGCACCTCCGATGACGACTACGGCGATCTCCGCCTATCGGCCAATTCCCCAGCCATCGACTCCGGCGACTCGCTCGCCGTGCCTTCCGATGCGTTCGATATCGATGCCGACAGCAACACATCCGAGGCTCTTCCGCTCGACATCACCGGTAATCCGCGCTTCTACGACGACCCATCACGCGCCAATACGGGCAACGGCTCGCCGCCGGTCGACCGCGGCGCGTTTGAGTCCAACCTCGCTCTCTCCAATTGGCTGGGAGCATCGGGCTCCTCCGGCAACGGTGTGTGGGGATCGGCGGCAAACTGGAGTGGCGGCGTCCCTACCAGTACGGTGCGGGCCTCCCTCGATGCGACTCTGCCCCCGCCGCTGTCGTACTCGATCACGATCACGGGCGCGGCCTCGGCATACTCGCTGACGCACTCGGCAAATACGGCCACGCTCAACCTCACCGGTGGCAACATGACGCTCTTCGGACCGGCGCAGGATCAGACCGCACCGCTGAATGTCACCGGAACGCTTGCTGCCGATCCGCGCCTGACAATCCGCAACACGGGCGTGGGGCTGCGGACGCTGATGGCTCCTTCGATGGACATCGCGCGCACCATTGGCTCGACAGGCCAGGTCACCATCACCGGGACTCGCATCACGCTCGACGTCGCGGCGACCTCGACCATCGGTCTGGCCGGCGCGGGCGCGCTCACAGTGCGGCAGCAGGGCGCGATGGATACCGGTTCGCTGGTGCTGGGCTCCTCGCCGGGCTCCACCGGCCAGGCGGTCATCTCCGATCCCAACTCGGTGTTGGCGCTTGGCGGGCCGGGCACAAGTCTGGTCATCGGCGGCGCGGGCTCGGGATCGGTGAGCGTCACCACCGGCGGCACCTTCGGCATGGCGAACTTTGCCGATCTTGCCGTGCTGGGCCAGAGCACCGGCGGCTCAGGCACGCTCTCGCTCAGCGGCGCGAACTCTGTTGGCGTGTTGCAGTCCACACAGTTGGTGCTGGGCGACTTCGGTGCCGCTTCACTCAGCGTTTCGGGCGGCGCGAGCCTGTTCTCTGACACGCTCGGCGGCGTCATCCTCGCCCGCCAACCCGGCTCGTCGGCCACCGTCACCATCGGCGCCGGCTCATCCTGGACCGAGACCACCAGCACCATCGTCGTCGGCGGGCAGGCCGGCTCCGGCAACGCCTCGGTCGTTATCGAGCCCGGCGGCCAACTCATCGCGCCCGTCGGCACCACCATCCAGACCACCGGCACCATCTCCGGCTCCGGCACCATCGCCTCGAGTGTCTTCAACCTCGGCACCATTCGTCCGGGCCAGTCTCCCGGCACGCTCACCATCGACGGCTCCTTCCGCCAACTCACTCCCCCCGCCGTCGGCGGCGCGCCGCTGGACTCCGGCAAACTCGAGCTCGAAGTCGCCGGCGACGCCCCCGGCCAGGCCGACAGGCTCATCGTCACCGGCCCGACCGAGCTCGGCGGCGGGTTGTTCATCAACTTCCTCAACAACTACCGCCCGGCCCCCGGCTCATCGCTGGGCTTGGAACTGGTCTCCGCCGGCGTGCTCGACCCCGAGGCGCGCTTCGATGTCGCGTATCTGCCGCCGGTGCTCAATGACTCGGGCGTGCCCGATGGGCGGTTCCTCAAGGTCGAGTATCCGCCCGCAGCGCCGCTGGGCATCCGCAACGCCGGCAACATCACGCTCTCGCTCGGATCGCTCGGCTCGCCGATCACCTACCTGCCGCCCGACGGCGCCTCGGTCGATGGCACGCCCACCGGCGTGGCCATCGGCGACCTGAATGGCGACGGCCTCGATGATCTGGCCATCAGTGTCCCGTCATCGGCCAACCCCACCGGCACCGGCGGCTCGGTCGTCATCCTCATCAACCGCGGCGGCGACTGGCAGGGCTTCCCCTCCGCCGGCGGACCCGGCAGCATCCAGCTGGCCACCGGCCGCGAGCCCCGCGGCTTGGTCATCGCCGATCTGGATAACGACGGCCGCAAGGACCTGGCCGTGGCCAACGCCTCCAGCGACACCGTCTCGCTCTTTGCCAACACCACGCCCGCGCCGGCCTCGGCGAGCTTCGCCAGCGCCGGCAGCGTCAGCTTCCTGGGCCGACCGGTGGACCTTGTCGCCGACAACTTCAACGGCCCGGACCGCGTCGACCTGGCCGTGGCCTGCGAGGATGCGGATGTGGTCAGTGTCCGCCGCGCGGTGGGCGGTGGCTTCGGCTTTGACACCGTTGCGGTGTCGATCAGCACCGGCAACAAGCCCCGCAGCGTCGCGGCGTTCAATCCCGATCAGGACAAAGACGTCAACCGCAAGAAGATCGCCGTCGCGAACTTCGCAAGCAACACCGTCGGCGTGATCAACACCTCGGCGGGCACCGTCGGCGGGAGCCTGACGCTCAGCCCGCTGCAGACCATCAACGTCGCGCCCGGCCCGGTGAAGGTCATCGCTCAGCCGCTGGTCCGCACCGCGGGTGTCAACCGCATCGCCTTCACCGGCGGCGGGGCGGTGGGCCAGGGCCGCAGCGTGCTGGTGACGGTCAACCAGTCCGCCGCGAGCAGCGCCACCGCCAGCGTGATCGCCCCCAACCCCGACCCGGCGACGCAGGCGAGCGTCCCGTTCAACCCCGCGGTGGACATCCCCGCGGGCATCGCCCCCCGCGGCGTGATCGCGGCGGACCTCGATGCCGATCTCGATGATGAACTGGTGATCGTGACCAACGTCGGCACCAGCGCCAGCCCGGACTACAAACTCCGCGTGCTCCGCAACGACCTGCTGACGGGCACGACGGCCAACCAGCAACTGGCGTTTGTCTTCGACCGCGACATCGATGCGGGCGTGAACCCGCTGTTTCTCGTGCAGGGTCAGCTGGTCAGCGCCGACCCGAGCGCCCCGCGCGACCTGGTGACGGTCAACGACCCGCCGGCGATCGCGTCAAGCCCCGCCGACGCGGCGACGCTCGGGCAGGAGCCCAACATCCGCCCGCTGCGCAACCGGACGATGCCGCCGCAACTGGGCTGCAGCCCCGCCGACATCGCCAACACCGACGGCGAGCCGCAGCCCGACGGCGCGATCGACAACGGCGACTTCACGGCGTTCTTCAACGCCTTCTTCCTCGATCAGGCCGACCCCGCCCGCCTGACCGCCGACATCGCGGACACCGATGGCGCGACAACGCTCGAAGGCTCCGGCCCCGATGGCGTGGTCGACAACGGCGACTTCACCGCGTTCTTCAACTTCTTCTTCCAAGGCTGCGGCGTGATGTGAGCGGGCGAAGACGCCCGAAATGACAGCGTGGCCGAGGCTTGTTCCTCGGCCACGCATGGGTGCTTTTGAAACTGCACGTCGTACTGGACCCGGTGGGCCCGCGCACCGCCGCCCCGCTCAATCCTCCGGCACCGCGTCGCTGGTCACGACGCGGCGGAAGGCTTCGCGGAGCTTCCGCGTCACCGGGCCCTCGCCGCCGGTGCCAACGCGGATGTCATCGATCTGTGTCACGGCGATGATCTCCGCCGCGCTGCCGGTCAGGAACACCTCGTCGGCGCTCTTGACCTCCTCCGGCTTCATGTTCCGGAACTCGCACGGAATCTCCATCTCGCGGCAGAGGTCCATCACGAACCGCCGCGTGATGCCCTCGAGAATCCCGCTCTCGGTCGGCGGGGTGTACACCTTCCCGTTGCGGATGATGAAGATGTTGTCGCCCGTGCACTCGCACACGTTGCCCTCGAGGTTCAGCATGATCGCCTCGTGGCAGCCCGCGTCGATCGCCTCGACCTTCGCCAGAATGTTGTTCAGGTAGTTCAGGCTCTTGATCCGCGGGTCCAGGCACTCGATCGGCGTTCGCGGCCGCTTGGCCACGATGATCTTCATCCCCGCCTCGTACAACTCCTTCGGGTACAACTGGATCTGATCGGCGATGCAGATCACGCCCGCCACAGGGCACTTGCGCGGATCAAGCCCCAGCGTGCCCGCGCCGCGGCTGACCACCAGGCGGATGTACCCGTCGCGAAGATTGTTCGCCTCGATGCAGTCGCGCATGATCTGCACCATCTCGTCACGCGAGACCGGGATCGACATGCGGATCGCCTCGGCGCATCGCCACAGACGCTCCATGTGCTGCCCGCACTTGAAGATCTTGCCGTTGTAGACCCGGATGCCCTCGAACACACCGTCGCCGTACAGCAGGCCGTGGTCGTAGACGCTGACCATCGCGTCCTTCTTGGGCAGCATCCGTCCGTTGACATAGATGATCGGCTTGCCGCCGAGCATCTCGCCGGACTTGAACAGGTGCAGCGTCGAGTGCTCGACCCCGCCGGGGTGCTTGACGCGAGCCGACCCGTTGGCCGACATCGCCGTGTGCGCGCCGTGCCCGTTGCTGCCGTTGACGATCACCCGGGCCGCGCCCTTGCCGGCCGACCGCGCGAGCGCCTTGGTCGTGGTCTTTGCCTTGATCGCCGACTTGCCCGCGGCCTTTGCCGGCGAGCCGCTCTTGACCTTGATCGTTCCGACGCTCCGGCCGCTGCTGCGCTTGCTCGATCCCTTTACTCGCATCGCTGTGCTCCTGGTGTTCGTGACTCCGGCCGCGTGAGGCGGCGTTCCGCATCACGCCCGTCGGCTTGTTTGTGTATCGGCGAACGATCGTGCCAGCCGGCGCGCCCGCGACCGAAATCGGACCGAATCGTAGCGACACCGAAACTTGAGCCAAGCGCCGCGGCGATCTTTCCTCGCACCTTCACATCCGGGAACCCAGCACCGCGGCACATCCATGGTCTCTATGCATAGCACGACTGTGTATCTGATCCAGATCGCGATCCGGCCCGCCCCGTTCCCGTGAACCTCACTCCGCGCCCTCATACCGCGGCACCGCCACCCGCTCGCTCGCACCCACCACACGCGACACCGCCTTGGCCAGCCTGTCCCACAGCGCCGCCTGGTCTCGCAGCCGCGACCGCCCAGTCGGCGTCAGCCGGTAGACCTTCGCCCTCCGCCCCGTCGCGCTGATCTGCCACTCGCTGGAAAGATCACCCCGCTTGCTCAGCCGCGAGAGCGCCGGATACAGCGAGCCCTCCTCGATCGTCAGCAGTTTCCCGCTCAGCCGTTCGATCTCCCGCGCGATGCCGTAGCCGTGCGACGCCGACCGGTTCAGCACGCTGAGAATCATCACATCGAGCGTGCCCTGGAGCAGCTCGGGTTGGCTCGTCCGCCCTTCGCCCGCCGAGCCCTGCGCCCGGCTTGCCGAATTCGCGTTGGTCGAACTTGTCACGGTGGGGGGCATGGTCTTCTCCGGAGTTCATACCGAGCATACCACACGATCAATGCATCGACGGTCTATGCATAGCGGATCGAATCTCGCCCCGTCCCGGGCGGTCCGGCCGCGTCGGCGTGCTCACCGCCGTCCGCGCTTGCGCTGCCGGCGCTGCCGCCGCTCCGCCCTTCGCTCCGCACGCTGCTCGGCCTGCTGGCGGCGCCAGTCGCCCATCAGCGTCAGGCACCTGCGCACGTACGGCACGCCCGACACCGCCGTGACGATCAGCATCACCCACACCGTCGCATCGATCATCACCCGTCCCCACGGGCTCGCCCCCGCCTCGGCCTTGGGCATCACCGGCGCGATCGCGATCAGCACCAGCACCAGCGGGATCGCCACCGACTGCAGGATCATCTTCGCCTTGCCCCACCAGTCCGCCGGGAATCGGATCCCCTGCCCCTCCAGCGCCCCGCGGATGCTCGTCACCAGCAACTCCCGCCCGAAAATCACCACCACCATCCACGGATACACCCCGGAAATCTGTATCCCCTGCCCCGCGATGTGCGTCCGCTCCGGCGTTGCCTGCCAGAAGTCCGGCCCCGCCAGAAAGATGAACGCCCCGACCACCAGCACCTTGTCCGCGAACGGATCCATGATCCTTCCGAACATGCTCTCAACGTTCCACCGTCTGGCCAGGTAGCCATCCAGCGCATCGGTAATGACCGCCACGATGAACAGCGCCGCAGCGCCGAGCAAAAGCCAGTCCACACCCCACGGCGTGCGCGATGCCGGAGACGTATCCCACCGCCAATAGGTCAGCACAACAAAGAACACCAGCGCCATCACCACGCGCAGCGCCGTCAGCCAGTTCGGCAGCGCACGCATCACCGCCGTCGGCCCGCTTCGGGGCGGTACATCATGCGGCGGCGCCGGACTCTGGCCTGAATCTTCGCTCATCAGGCCTCATGCTACCGCCCCCGGCCTCACGCCGCCGATTGCTGCGCTCGCCGCCGACTGGCCGCCTCCAGCAGACCCGCCGCGGTCTTGGGTGTCAGCGGCTTGAACAGCAGCATGTCGGCCCCGGCCTCCCGCACCGCGGGCGCGTTGGTCGCGTCGACATTCCCCGTGAGAACCACGAACGTCCCCGTGTATCCCGCCCGACGCATGCGCCTTGCCAACTCCAGCCCCGTCGTACCGGGCATGTCCATATCCGCCACGATCAGCGTCGGCACATCCGCACATCCCGCCGCTGCCGACTCCGCGCCGTCCCGCTCCCCGACCGACGGCGAGCTCCCGCGCACGAAGTCTGTCAGTGCAGCGTCCGCCGACGCAAACTCGCGAACCCGTCCGCCGTGCTCGGCGAAGGTCAGTTCCGCCCACAACCTGTCCATCGGCTGATCGTCGATAACCCAAACGTGCATGCGATTTCCTCTCGATTGAGCCACAACGGGCCTCCCCCTCATCGGCACCACCCCGGGAGGTGTTCACTGTCGCCTCAAGAGGATGGAGACTTCACGTATTTTCCCGTGACGAGAATCCGGACCAGCACCTAGACAAATCAGTTCCGTCGCACGGTTCTCGGTCCTTCGTGCGCAACAGTGGCCCGGGCTGGCCTTTGGCCATCGCCCATACCGCGGCCGCGAACCCCATCGCCGTCAACGCCTACGCCGCACCGGACCCGCCCGCATCCCGACCAACCCTCACTTCACGCACCCGGGCCTATTCTGACCCCATGCCCTTCTCGCCCATGCAGGACGTGATCGCTGACCTTCGCAACGGCAAAATGATCGTCCTGACCGATGACGAAAACCGCGAGAACGAGGGCGACCTGGTCCTCCCCGCGCAGTTCGTCACCCCAGAGGCCATCACCTTCATGCTCCAGCACGCGCTGGGCTACCTCTGCCTGGCCCTGCCCGAGGCCGACTGCGATCGGCTCGACCTCCATCCGCAAGCCGCCGTCAACACCTCCGCCCGCGGCACCGCTTTCACCGTCTCCATCGACCTCCATCCGCGCCACGGCGGGACCACCGGCGTCTCCGCCCGCGAACGCGCTCGCTGCGTGCAGATGGCCATCGACCCCGCCTCGCGCCCCGATGACTTTGTCCGCCCCGGACACATCAACCCGCTGCGGAGCCGCAACGGCGGCGTGCTCGTGCGCACGGGTCAGACCGAGGGTTCGGTCGATCTCTGCCGCCTGGCCGGCCTCACCCCCGCCGCGCTCATCATCGAGGTCATGAAGCCCGACGGCGAAATGGCCCGCCTGCCCGATCTGCAGGTCTTCTGCAAGCAGCACAACCTCAAGCTCTGCTCCGTCGCGCAGATCATCCAGCACCGCCTGGCCCGCGAGTCCCTCGTCCGCCGACTCGACCCCGCCGCGGGCACGCCCATTCCCACCCGCCACGGCACGTTCACCCTCATCGCCTTCGAGTCCCTCGTTGATCCGCTGCCGCACCTGGCCCTGACCTTCGGCGGTGTCGGTGCGCTCGATGCCCACCAGCGCATCGCCGCCGACGACCGCCCGACGCTCGTGCGGATGCACCGACGCAACATCCTGACCGATCTCTTCGGCGCTCCCGCATCGCCCGGCGCGATCACGCTCGACCGCGCCATGGCCCGCATCGCCCGCGAAGGCCGCGGCGCGATCGTGTACCTGCGCCCCGAGGGAGGCCACAGCGAACTGGAGCGCACGCTCAACCGCGTCCGCCGCAACGCCGCCGACACAACAAATACCGACGACCCGGGCCTGACCCATCCCGACAGCGCCGCCTCGGGCGCATCGATCGCCGGCCTGCCCCGCCACATGCGCGACTTCGGCGTCGGCGGCCAGATCCTCCGCGAGTTGGGGCTTTCGACGCTGCGACTGCTGACCAACTCCGCCGCGGACCTGCCGGGGCTGGAGGCCTTCGGCCTGCGCATCGCCGAGCGCGTGGCGGATCAGTGATCGCCGAGATCTGATCCTTCGGGTTGCACATGCGGGAGCAGAGTTGGCTCAAGTGGAAAGGGCCCAAAGTTCGAATCAGACTTCGAATAAGAATGTTCCTCCCCCGTTTCCAAACGGGGGAGGTGGCGAGTCTTCGAGCCGGAGGGGGCGCGGGCCACGCCGAACCCAACCAAGACTGCACCGGTTCGTCACCAAATCCCGACAAGCCGGCGTTTTCTCGCGTCAGCGCTCGTTCAACACCGACTCGACTCCTCGATCGGATGTCCAGCGACACCGACTCCCCGTCAAAGCTCGTGGAGTCGGTGGCACGGTACCGGTGCCACGCCCCCCGAACCGTGAGACGGGACCTAGAAGTCCTGTACGTGTGTCACGAAAAACGACGGCTCAAGGAACGGGACAAGCTCGCTCAACAAGCGTGGGGTGCAAATGTAGCCCCGGGAGTAGTACATACCAACCAGCTCGATCAACGATCGCGAGAGCACAGGTTTGCCAACTAGATGACGCCTAACCTCGGAGGCAAGAGCTGCATCCTCGGCGTCAGCAAGTGCTGGGATCCCAGGACCTGAATGATGTAGCCACCATCCATAGTCACATACACAGAAAAGATCGACGCGAGGGGGCTGGACGCGATACTTCTCGACGAACGCATCCAACACCAGTTCAATATCAAATTCATCGGCGCTTTGAGCCTCCTTCCACACCGAATCGTGCAGATACTCCTCGTTTGCACCGTACTCGTACCACCATGCCTCCGAGATGATCGCTGGAACAAATTCCACCTTGGCGTGGCGCTCGATCACCTCACGCACTTGAGCATTGACGACCAGATGACATCCATCTGGCATAAATACTGGCGATAGATTCGCTAGATTTTTCCGAACACGGAGAGGTTGACTACACTGACCAGCGCGATAGCTTGACCGTTTACTGCTATCTGACTTTATCATACTCCCATGAAAAAAATCCGAGTACATTCCATACATGTCTATGGGACGACTCTGCGCAAGCATGCCCCACTTACTGTCGCCATTTGATCTATTCATCTTACACTTGTTGAGTTTACGGGATACGAATTGGTGTCCCCAACCGGAGTTCTTCCACCCTTCACATTCACCAGACATGGACATCATGACTGAACATCGTATCTCAAACGTACACATGGATGAGGCGCTATCGCGGCCTGTCCTTCTTCAAGTAGTCTAGCTCGCCTGGCAATGGCCGCTCGCCCGCCGTTGCTGGAAGCTTGCCGAAGCTCTTGTTCAATGCACCAATCCGAACCCCAGCCGCCTCCGTCTCCATGGTAATCCGATGAGCCTCCTGTGACGCCCTGGTAGCCTCGGCCATCTCCTCCACCGTGATGGGAATCGGATTGAGCTGGTCCGCGACCGCTACAGCGAGAGGGCGCGTGGCGCGAGCTGCCTCATTTGTCGTGCCCCCGGTTCCTCAGCCTTCGGCCCCGCCCCGGTGCGTTCTTGCTTCAGTGCTCGCCCGACACCGTCGCTGATCCGGCGCGCACGGTCAACCTCATCGCTCCAAAGGCGAGGGTCACTCCCGCGCCCTTGTTCATGGCTCTGACGGCGGGTCGGGAACGCGGCGCCGATTGAACATGCTGCATGAGCCGTGCCACCAACTCCCCGTGCTTTGACGGGGCGTCGGTGTGCCTTTGGTCCGGCGGCTTGCTCGCAGAGCCTCGCCGCGCCGCCGGCAACGGTCGTCCGCACTTCGTGCGAAGAGTGGGGTGGTGGACGTTCCGATAGGGGGATGCGGGGGTAAGTGGTGGTGTGTTTGCAGGCCGAAGGCCTGGACGGGAGTAGCCGGGGCGTGTCGCGACGGCTTCGAGCGACACCCCCGGAATACTCGATGCGATTGCGTTCCTGTGCCCGCTTTGGCCCGCAGTCTGAAGGGCTGCTCGGGATGCGATGGGTGCGGGGTGCACGGCGACCCCTTCAGGGTCGATGGATCTGCGCGTGGTTTCCGGGGGTTGCGCTCGAGGACTCGCCCGACCCCCGGCTACGAATGTGCAGCCCTTCGGGCTGCGACGGCGGGCGCGTGGCACCGATCAATCAACTTGCATGACCCGCAACACGCTCCGTGGTCAGCTTCACCCTCCCGGCCACATCGCCGCGAAGATCACGCCGATCAGCGCGCCCGACACCACGCCGTCGATCACCGCCATGATCATCGCCCGCGGCTTGGCGTTGAACCAGATGCCGGTGTGCAGCTGCGCGAACGAGTACGCCAGGATCCCCGCCGTGACCACCACCTGCGTCACGCGCAGGAAGCCGTCGCCGGGCTTGAGTGTGATACTGGCAAGATACGCGATCAGCGCGCTGACCAGCAGGTTCACCAGAAACGAGCCGATCATCTTGCCGCCCATGCTCATCTTGGCGGGCCAGACGTTGATCAGCCCGATGGGGCCGGCCTGCCACTTGGCCTTGAAGCGAGCCTTGAACTCCGGATCGCTCGCCCGGGCGCGTGCGTCGTCGTGAGGGAACACGTAGTTGCCCGGCGGGATGTTCAGTTCGCGCAGCGCGTTCATGAACCGGTCCTCATCGGGCAGGCCATCCCAGTCCTTGCCGTGCAGCGATAACGCCGCCCACGACAGAAAGTGCCAGAACCACACCGCCGCGGCCGACACAAGCACAGGGAGCCACAAGGCCGTGAGTGCATCCATGGTCAACCTCCACGCGGCAAAGAACTCGCCGCGGCCCAGACCCGGTGCAGCATACCCGCACCACGCGCCTCGCAAGCGCCCGCGCGGCCCGGTGCCCGGCCGCGGCCGACCTATCCTCGACCGATGGCTCCGCAATCCCACGCCGCCGATCCAGGTGCCGCTCCGAGTGCCGTCCCCGCGCAGGGGCTTGATCGATTGGTCGTCGCGGCGACGGACATCAAGCTCTCGCACAGCATCTTCGCGCTCCCGTTCGCCGTGCTCGGCGCGTTCATGGCGCTTCCCGCACCGGGCACGCCCGCGCTGCCCGGCGGCATGCTCAACGTCGATGGCTGGGCCCGAGTCGCGGTTCAACTGACCCTGGTCGTCATCTGCATGGTCTTCGCCCGCACATGGGCCATGCTCATCAACCGCATCGCCGACTGGCGTCTGGACGCCATGAACCCGCGCACGGCTCGTCGCGCCGTCGCGTCCGGCAAACTCGCCCGCACCGATGCCATCGCCATGGCCGTCGCCAGCGCCGTCGCGTTCTGCCTCTGCTGCGCGGCGTTCTGGAATCTGCTGGGCAACCCGTGGCCCACCTACCTGTGCCTTCCCGTGCTGGCCTGGCTGGCGGTCTACTCGTACGCCAAGCGCTTCACGTTGCTGTGTCACGTGCTGCTCGGCTCGGCGCTGGCCATCAGCCCCATCGCCGCGGCGATCGCCATCGACCCGACCGCCCTGACCCGCACGCCCGCCATCTTCACGCTCGCGGCGATGGTCGCCTGCTGGGTGGCAGGGTTCGACATCATCTACGCGCTGCAAGATGAGCAGTTCGACCGTCAATCGGGCCTGCACAGCATCCCCGCCGCCCTCGGCCCGCGCCGCTCGGCGTGGATCAGCCGATCGCTGCACCTTCTGGCGATCGCCGCGCTGCTGGCGACGCTCCGGCTGGACCCGCGGCTTGGCGTGATCTTCGGCATCGGCATCGCGCTGGCCGCCGGGCTGCTCGTGCTCGAACACGTCGTGCTCCACCGCCGCGGCCTCGCCGGCCTGCCGATGGCGTTCTTCACGATTAATGGCGTGGTCAGTTGCGTCGTCGGCGCCGCCGGAGTGGCGGACTTGACGCTCGGGTGACCGGCGTACGAAAAGGTACCAACTACCGACCAAAAACAAACCGACAGTCGGTTTGTTTTTGTGCTTTTCCGCACTTGTTTCAATCACTTCTGAAACATCTATGGACTTTCGGTCGAATCATTGGTACATTCGTCCAGATGAACGACCACACCGCCCCATCCCGATCCGCCGACGACACCTTGATCTCGGCACAGGACCGCTTCATCGCGACCTGGGGTCAGATGGGCTCGACCTGGGGCATTTCGCGCACGATGGCCGAGGTTCACGCGCTGTTGTTCATCACCGGGCAGGAACTCTGCACCGACGATGTGATGGCGAGGCTTGAGATCAGCCGCGGCAACGCGAGCATGTCGCTGCGGGCGCTGGTGGACTGGGGCGTGGTGCACCGCGTGCACAAGCGCGGGGATCGCAAGGAGTACTTCGCGGCCCTGAGCGATGTCTGGGCGCTGGTGCAGGCGATCGTGCGCGAGCGGATGAAGCGCGAGGTGCAGCCGGTGCTGGTGGGGCTGCATGAGTTGCGTGACATGACCGGCGTCGGTGCCGCGCCGGCGGATGCGGCGCAGGCCGAGCGGCTGGCGCAGCACAACGAGCGGCTCGATGCGCTGCTGGACCTGATCCACCTTGTCGATGCGATGGGATCCAAGCTCGCGGAGTTGCCCGGCGAGCAGTTGCGGGCGACGGCATCGGCGATCGCCGAGTCATCCAGGAGCGAGGGTTGATCATGAACCAGGCCACCATGAACTTCGCGGCGGAAACCGGCAACGCGATGGCCACCAACGTCCTGAGCGGGCGGGCAGGGGTTCGTGTGCTCTGGCAGATCGGCTCCGGCGATGGCGCGCGGCGGCTGAGCGTGAACGTGCGGATCGATGATCGGCGCGCGGGCGTCAGCGCGATGATGATCGGCGGCAGCGAGCCGAGGACCTTCGATGCGCAGGCGAGCATCGCGGTCGATCGCGAGCACGGGCTGGTCCATGTGGATGCGCCGGGCGTGCTGAGCCTGACCTTCGCGCCGGCGAACGACGGCCACGAGGCGAGGCTGCTGTACGCCCGCACGCCGCTGCTGTTGACCATGGGTGTCGCCGGCGGGCAGAGCGAGGCTCCGCGGCTGGAGTGGTCGCGCGTGCTCAGCGATGATGAGCGGTAAGCCGATCACGCGCGACGGGGTCCGCCCGGCAATTCACGGCTTGCGGCGTTGATTGCGTGCCGAGCGTGCGCGGGGGATGGTGCCCATGTTCCGCGGGCGGCGCTGCGGACGCTCCGACCCCGGGATGTTCGACTTGAAGCGCTCCTGTTCCTGACGCGCGGCGATCTTCGCGGCCTTGTCGGGCGGCGAGGACTTGCCCGAGGCAGAGGGCTTGGGCGAGGCGCCGCTCTTTGCGGAATTGGAGGGCTTGGCGGACTTTGCGTGCCGCGCGACGACGGGCCTGCCGCTCTTGGCGGGCTTCGCGGGCGCGGATGGCTTGGCGGGTTTGGCCGGCTTGTTCGCGGCGCGCGAGGGCTCGAAGACGATCGAGCCGTCGGGCATGCGTGAGTAGCCCGCGCGCCCGGCGCGTGCCGCGGCGAGGCTGTCGGCGGTATCCGCGTCGTCCTGCTCGGTATCGGCGTCGTCGGTGTCGTCGTCGAAGTCGCCGGTGTCATCGATGTCGCCGGAGTCGTTGGCCGCGGCAGCGCCGAAGAGCTGTTCGGCCTGATCGTCGGAGAGTTCGCGCAGTTCGACCATGCGCTTGCCGCCGGGGCGATCCTGCTGCGTGACGGCCGCGCCGCCGAGGGCCTCGGCGAGCAGGTCTTCGCCCTGCTGCTGAGCGACCTCGCGGGCCATGCGTTCCTCGGTCTGGTCGTCGAAGAGTTCTTCGCGATGGCGGCCGCGGACGATCAGGCGGATGGGCACTTCGGGGAACGGGCACTCTTCGCGCAGGCGGTTGAGCAGGAAGCGGAGGTAGTTGGCGGTGAACAGGTCCGGGGTGTTGACGACCAGGACAATCGTCGGGGGGTTGGCGGCGACCTGTGCGGTGTAGAGGACCTTGGCGAACTGGCCGGTGCCGCTGGCGGGGCCCTGCTTGTCGATGATCGTGCGGAGCATTCGGTTGAGCTTGCCCGTGGTCATGCGCGAGCGGGCCTGATCGAGAAGTTCGAAGGCCAGGTCGATGGTGGGGCGAACGTTGGTGCCGCGGTCGGCGCTGATGAACGAGATCGGCGCGTACCAGAGGCCCTTGAGTTCCTTGCGGAGGTATTCCTCGTACATCTCGGGCGTGACCTTCTGGCCCTGCTTGCCCTTTCGCCCCTCGCCGAGACGGACGGCTTTGCCCTGGACAAGATCCCACTTGTTCACGACGATCACGCACGGCTTGAAGCTCTTGGCGAGCATCTGGGCGACGTGCTCATCGACCTGGCTGACCGGCTCGGTCGCGTCGATCATCATGATCGCGACATCGCACCGGCGGATGGCCTCGGCCATGCGCTCCAGCGCGAACCACTCGATGCGGTCGCTGAAGCTCTTCTTCTTGCGAAGGCCCGCGGTGTCGATGGCCACGAACGAGCGGCCGTCCATCTCGAAGCGCACGTCCACCGCGTCGCGGGTGGTGCCCGGGATCTCCGAGACGATCACACGCTTCTCGCCGGCGAGGGTGTTGACCAGCGTGCTCTTGCCGGCGTTGCGTTTGCCGACGATGGCGAGCATGAGGTCGGCGGGGCGGTCCATCTCCCGGCCGCGGCGGTCGAGCGCGGCCTTGACCGGCCGCGCCTTCTCGTGGAGGAACTCGATGAGGTGCCGGCGGTTGTAGTTGTTCATCGCCGATACCGGCACCGGCTCGCCGAAACCCAGGCCCGCGGCTTCCATCGCGTGCGGTTCCCACTTCGGGCCGTCGACCTTGTTGGCCAGTACGAACACGCGATCGCCGACGGGCGTGCTGGGCGCATCGTCCTCCATCGCGGCCTTCTTGCCCGGCGCAGCCTTCGAGGGTGCTCCGCCCTTGCGCTTGCGGGCGATGCCGCCTTCGCGGAGGAGTTGGGCCATCTGGCGGTCTTGCGCCGTGATGCCGGCCTGCGCATCAACGACAAAGAGGATGATGTCGGCGTTGCGGATGGCGCGGGCGATCTGCTCCTCGATATCGTCGGTGAGGTTGGCCAGGTCGAAGCCGCCGTTGTCGATCTGCCGCCCTTCGACGGTGTACACGCCGAAGCCGCCGGTGTCGATGAGTTCGGCCTTGATGATCGGCTGATCGGGGCTCTCGCCCTCGAGATCGATGATGGCCATGACCCGGTCACGCGTGGTGCCCGGGGTGTTGTCCGTGATGCTCACCCGGCGATGGGCGAGCATGTTCATGAGCGAGGACTTGCCCACGTTGGGGCGTCCGACGATGGCAATGCGCGGGAGAGGCATGGGGGAGGTTATGCGAACGGGCCGCGGCGCGGAGAGTGGGGCGGTCTTCGCTTCGGGCCGGAGCGGATCGTCGCGCTGGATCGGGGTGGAATCCGCGTAATGTTCAACCTTCGCCTCAACGCGGCGTGCAGAGCCGCATCGCGGCGACCGGTGCCGCAGGCAGACACACCGACCGTGGGAGCGCTCGCATGTCACGCGACACATCACTGCCCATCCATGGCCAGCAACATGGCAACCAGGAGATCGCGCGGCTGACGCGCCAGGTGGAGGAGGCGCAGGCGCGGCTCGCTTCGGCCCTCCGCTCGCAGCGGAGCCAGCAGGGCTGGGGTGCGGGCGTCGGCGAATACGCGTTCCGCATGGCCGGCAGCGGCGCGCCGGTGCGGCTCTCCGAGCTCTTCGGCGGCGGGCGCGACTTGATCATCGTGCACAACATGGGCCGATCGTGCTCGTACTGCACGCTGTGGGCCGACGGCTTCAACGGGCTTTACAGCCATATCGCCACCCGCACGGCGTTTGTGCTCAGCACGCCCGATGATCCGCAGGTCGCCGCGGCGTTCGCGGCGAGCCGCAAGTGGACCTTTCCGGTCGTATCGATCGCGGGCACCACGTTCGCCAAGGACATGGGCTTTCAGCGGCCCAGCGGCGGCGTGATCCCGGGCATGAGCGCGTTTTACAAGGCCGATGATGGCGCGATCAGCCGCGTTGCGCGGTCGCAGGAACTCGGCCCCGGTGATCCCTTCTGCCCGGTGTGGCCGTTGCTGGATCTGCTGAAGGACGGGGCCAACGGCTGGGAGCCGAAGTTCCACTCTTAAGCGGAGCGGTCCGGCGGGCGCGTGGTCGGGCAGCCCGCTGGCGGGTGGTGCAGGCTCCGTCGGTTGCTCCGGACCTTGTTTCACATTGGGGCGAGGATCTCAACGCTCCGAGGGCTCGACTTCGCCTCCTATTCTGCCGCATGAGCACCGCGCACGATGTCAACGGCACTGGCCGATCGCACACGGGGACGCCCGATCTGGGCCTCGAACTGCTGCGCTCGGGCAAGGTGCGCGAGGTATACACGCTGGCCGATCGGCCTGATGCGCTGCTGCTGGTGGCCAGCGACCGGATCAGCGCGTTCGACGTGATCATGCCGACGCTCATTCCCGGCAAGGGGCGGATCCTCACGCAGATGAGCACGTTCTGGTTCGACTTCATCGCGGCCAAGCGCCTCGCGCAGACGCACGTGATCAGCACGAACCTGCGCGACCTCCCCGCCTCAACGCTGCCGAAGGACCCCGCGGCACGCGCCTGGCTGGACGGGCGGTTCACGCTCGCGCGGGCGTGCGAGGTGATCCCGATCGAGTGCGTCGTGCGCGGGTATCTCGAAGGGTCGGGGTGGAAGGAGTATCAGGCCACCGGGACGGTCTGCGGCGTGAAGCTGCCGGCCGGTCTGAAGCAGTGCGACAAACTCCCCGAGCCGATCTTCACCCCCGCGACCAAGGCCGCGACCGGGCACGATGAGAACATCACGTTCGAGGAAGCGGCCGAGCGCGTCGGGCTGGAGACGATCGCGACGCTGAGGGATCTGTCGCTGAAGATCTACGCCGCGGCGGCGGAGCACGCGCTGTCACGCGGGATCATCATCGCGGATACGAAGTTCGAGTTCGGGCGGACACGCGAGGACGGCGCGAAACTCAACCGCGTCTGGAGCGATCCGATCCTCATCGACGAGGCCCTGACGCCGGACAGTTCGCGATTCTGGCCGGCGGACACCTACCGCCCCGGCGGGCCGCAAAAGAGCTACGACAAGCAGTTTCTGCGCGAGTACCTGGAGGAGTTGGTGTCTCGCGGCGCCTGGGGGAAGAGTCCGCCCGGGCCAGAGCTGCCGCCAGCGGTGGTGGAGGGGACACTCGGGCGATATCGCGAGGCTTTGCAGCGGCTGACAAGCCTTTGAGGCGTGACAGGCCGCGGAGATTCGGTCGCGTTCGGAAAGTGGACAGGCGGGCTGCCATTCCAGCAGATTCGGGGCGATCCCTGACTGATTGTCAGGATGTGACGGTCGTTTTTGGGCCGTAGTTGTGGACTCAGGCCCAAGTTGTGCGATTCGGCGAACGGCACGCCCGTCGCTGTCGATAACAGGGCATGGACAGAGGTCGCTCGGGAGCGGGCTCGTAAGCGGCCCCGAGATGGGTGATTGCACGAGAACAAGGGAAAGCCCTTGGTCTTGGGTCGGTCGGATCGGCGAATGGAGTCGTACAGGGGTGTGGGAAGGTCGGATAAGCGTGGACTGCGGGTGAACCCGGTAGTCCGGAACGAATCGCCTAGAGTGACGAAGCGACGGGACGAGCCAGAGAAGAGGACAGACAGGCGGCCAGTGAGTACCGGCCGCAGGGAGCACACATGTTCGAGCGCTTTACGGATCGTGCACGCAAGGTCATGGCCCTGGCGAACCAGGAGGCCCAGCGGTTCAATCACGAGTACATCGGGACGGAGCACATCCTGCTGGGCCTGGTCAAAGAGGGCTCGGGGGTTGGCGCGAACGTTCTGAAGAACCTGGATGTGGACCTGCGCAAGGTTCGGCTCGAGGTCGAGAAGCTGGTCAAGCCGGGTCCGGAAGTTGTGACCATGGGCAAGCTGCCGCAGACGCCGCGAGCCAAGAAGGTCATCGAGTACGCCATCGAGGAGGCGCGGAACCTGAACCACAACTATGTGGGGACGGAGCATCTGCTGCTGGGCCTTCTGCGCGAGCATGACGGCGTTGCGGCGCAGGTGCTGATGAACCTCGGGCTGAAGCTCGAGCAGGTGCGCGAGGAGGTGCTGAACCTTCTTGGCGCGGGGACCGAGAGCGAGGAGTCGACGGGCACTCCCGGCGCGAGCAAGGACCCGAGCGCGGGCCGCGGCGAGCCGGGCATGGCCGGCGGCGGTGGCGGCGGCGAGGGCGCGGGTTCGCGCACGGCTGCCAAGAGCAAGACGCCGGCGCTGGACTCGTTCGGCCGCGACCTGACGGAACTGGCGCGCGAGAGCACGCTGGACCCGGTCATCGGGCGCACGAACGAGATCGAGCGACTGGTGCAGGTGCTCTGCCGCCGGACGAAGAACAACCCGGTGCTGCTGGGCGAGGCTGGCGTGGGCAAGACGGCGATCGTCGAGGGCCTTGCGCAGCGGATCGTCGCGGGTGAGGTTCCGGACATTCTGCACGACCGCCGGCTGGTGGTGCTGGACCTTGCGATGATGGTCGCGGGCACGAAGTACCGCGGCCAGTTCGAGGAGCGCATCAAGGCGGTGATGAACGAGGTTCGTCGCGCCAAGAACGTGATCCTGTTCATCGACGAGTTGCACACGCTGGTCGGTGCCGGTGGCGCCGAGGGCGCGATCGACGCGAGCAACGTGCTCAAGCCGGCGCTGGCCCGCGGCGAGATCCAGTGCATCGGCGCGACGACGTTCGACGAGTACCGCAAGTACATCGAGAAGGACGCGGCGCTGGCGCGGCGCTTCCAGCCGATCCCGGTCGATCCGCCCAACAACGAGCAGGCGATCGAGATCCTCAAGGGTCTGCGCGAGAAGTACGAGCAGCACCACAAGGTCAAGATCACCGACGACGCGATCAAGGCGGCGGTGGAACTGTCGGGCCGGTATATCACCGGCCGCGTGCAGCCGGACAAGTCGATCGACGCGATCGACGAGGCGGGCGCCCGCGTTCGCATCAAGAGCATGACCAAGCCGCCGAACCTGGCGGACATCGAGGGCGAGATCGAGAAGCTCACGGTGGAGAAGGACGAGGCCGTCAAGGCCGCGGACTACGAGCGTGCCGCGGAGCTTCGCGACAAGGCGGAGCAGTTGCGCAAGAAGAAGGACCAGGTGCAGCGCGAGTGGCGTGAGCGTGCGAACCAGGCCGCGGGCGTTGTGGATGAGGATGTCATCAGCGAGGTGATCTCGAAGATGACGGGCGTCCCGCTCAAGCGGCTGAAGAAGGAAGAGGCCGAGCGTCTGCTGGACCTGGAGAAGGAACTGCACAAGAAGGTCGTGTCGCAGGACGACGCGATCAAGGCGATCAGCAAGAGCATCCGGCGTGCGCGTGCGGGTCTGAAGGACCCCAAGCGACCGATGGGCTCGTTCATCTTCTGCGGCCCCTCGGGCGTGGGCAAGACGCTGGTCGCCAAGGCGCTGGCGGACTTCATGTTCGGTGATGAGGAAGCGCTCATCACGCTGGACATGAGCGAGTACATGGAGAAGCACAACGTCAGCCGCCTGGTCGGCGCTCCTCCCGGCTATGTCGGGTACGAGGAGGGCGGCCAGCTGACCGAGCGTGTGCGTCGCCGTCCGTACTGCGTGATCCTGCTCGACGAGGTCGAGAAGGCGCACCCGGATGTGTTCAACATGCTGCTGCAGATCATGGAAGAGGGGCGTCTGACCGACTCGTTCGGCCGCAACGTCGACTTCCGCAACTGCATCCTGATCATGACCAGCAACATCGGCGCGGATCTGATCAAGGGCGGCGGCGGCTTCGGCTTCGGCACGGCGCAGGTCGTGAAGAACGCCGACACGGGCTTCGAGAACATCAAGACGGTACTGCTGAAGGAAATCGAGCGGTTCTTCCGCCCCGAGTTCATCAACCGTCTTGACGATGTCGTGGTCTTCCGTCCGCTGACCAAGGACAACCTCAACCTCATCGTCGAGTACGAGGTCGCCAAGGTCACCGAGCGCGTGCGTCTGCAGGGCATCAGCATGGAGCTGGACCAGCGGGCCAAGGACTTCCTGATCGAGAAGGGCTTCAACCCCGACTTCGGTGCCCGCCCGCTGCGTCGCAGCGTGGGCCAGTATGTCGAGGATCCGCTGAGCGAGATGCTGCTCTCGGGCGAGATGAAGAGCGGCTCGAAGGTCGTCATCACGCGGCGGACCGACGAAAACGGCAAGGATCAGGAGTTCCTGTACTTTGACGTCAAGGAAGCGCCGGCGCCCGCGGCCCCCGCGGCCGATGCCGGGGCGACGCCGGGCGGCGAATCGACCGCGACGGCCGACAGCGGCGCCCGGACGACCTGAACCGGCCGCACAGGGACCGACGAATCGACCAAGGCCCGGGCCCAGCGCCCGGGCCTTTTTCGTTTCGCGGGCACGGCTCTACACTGGGCCCTATGCGCATCCTGCTCTGCAACGACGACGGCATCCACGCTCCGGGGATCATCGCGCTGTTCGACGCGCTGGCCGGGCTCGCGCCCGGTTGCGGCGCGGCCCTGGGCGAGATCATGGTCGTCGCGCCGCTGACGGTGCAGAGCGCCACGGGGCACGGCGTGACGTTCCGCCAGCCGCTGATGGTCAAGGACGTTCACGTGAGCGAGCGCATGAGCGGGATCGCGGTGGACGGTCGCCCCGCCGACTGTGTGAAGCTCGCGCTGGCGACGCTCTGGCCGGGGCGATTCGGGCCGGGGTCGCGGCCGGACCTGTGCATCAGCGGCATGAACATGGGCGCGAATGTCGGGATCAACGTGCTGTACTCCGGCACGTGTGCCGCGGCGCTGGAGGCGGCGTTTCTGGGCGTGCCGTCGATCGCGGTGAGCCTGCACCACGGCGCGGGCGAGCCCCGGTACGACGTGGCGGCGCGTCACGCGCGCGGGGTGATCGATCGGATCATGAGTCTGGGCGGGCCGGGGCCGCGTGCGTGCATGAACCTGAATGTGCCGATCACCGAGCGCGACGGGCCGGCACCGGCGCTGAGCGTGTGCCCGATGAACACGCACGGGATGATCGACGCGTTCGACAAGCGCAGCAACCCCCTGGGCGAGACGTACTACTGGTCCAGCGGCTCGCCGATGGACTTTCACGAGATGGAGCCCGGGAGCGATGTCGATGCGCTTTTCGAGAAGCGCATGACGCTGACGGCGCTGAGCTACGACCTGACCGACCGCGCGGGCAACGCGCGGTGGGCGCGCGAACTGGGCGCGTGAGCCGGTGCGGATGGCTCGCGGCGGCGGTACGCTCTGATCATGGCGATCGAACTGCGCGGGCTTTGCATGGTCATCACGGGTGCGTCGTCGGGGATCGGGCTGGCGACGGCGGTCGCGTGTGCGCGGCGCGGGATGAATCTGGCACTGTGCGCGCGGCGTGTCGAGAAGCTCGAGAAGGTCGCGGAAGTGTGCCGCGGGCTGGGCGTGCGCGTCCTGACGCGCGGGCTGGACGTGGTCGATGCGGCGGGCTGCGAGGCGTTCATCGCGGAGGCCGATGATGAGTTTCGCGATGCCGGCGGCGTGTACGGCGTGTTCGCCAACGCGGGCTACGGCCTCGAGCGCAGCGTGATGGAAACAAGCGACGCGGACCTGCGCGCGATCATGGAGACCAACGTGTACGGCTCGCTCAACGTCATCCGCCCGGCGGTCGCGCTGATGCGATCGCGGCCGCGGGTGCAGGGGCGGCCGCGCGGGCATGTGCTCTGGTGCAGCTCGTGCCTGGCGCGGGTGACGCTGCCGTACTACGGCGCGTACTCGGCGAGCAAGGCGGTGCAGGCGCACCTGGGCCGGGCGATGCGGCTGGAACTCGAGCCGGAGGGGATCATCGTCAGCACGGTGCACCCGATCACGACCAAGACGGAGTTCTTCGACGCGACGAAGGTGCGCAGCGGCCGCGGCACGATCGCGGAGCACTCGCCTGACTGGTTCGCGCAGCCCGCGGAGGTTGTGGCCGAGCGCGTTGTATCGTGCCTGCGTCGCCCGCGCGCGGAGGTCTGGACAGGGGCCAAGGGGACGTTCGTGCGATTCGGGATGAGCGTGATGACGATGCTGCCGTGGGTCGCGGATGCGTGCACGCGGGGGATGGTCGGGGCGAAGAGTGGCAAAGCGGCGCAGTGATGCCGGTACGCCGAGTTGGCTCTACGGGAGCAGATTGCGCCGCCTGAGTTCCGCCCGCATCTGGTGCGCCGGGCTCTGGTCGCCCTCGCCGGCGTGGTTGATCTGCATCGACTGCCAGCCTGCGCTCCGCGCGGCGGCGACGTTGTCGATCAGATCATCGAAGAACAGCAGTGCCGATGGGTTGTCGCTCATGCCGACGGTTCGGGCGAAGGCGTGGTAGATCGCCGGGTCGGGCTTGGCCAGTTGCAGGAGGTGGCTGGCGTGAAGGTGCTGGACTTTCTCGGCCGTGGGGAACTTGGCCGGGCCGTGGGGGCCGGTGGTCAGTTGGATCCAGTGTCGGTGGTTGGTGTTGCTGAGCACGCCGGTGGCGATGCCCGCCGCGTGCAGGTCGTCGATGAGCATCGCGACGCCGGGATACTCATCGAGAATCCACGCGTCATGGATGCGACGGAACTCGTCAACGGTGTACAGGTCGCGCGTCGCGCGGGCGATGCCGGCAAAGAACGTCTCGCAGTCGATCCGCCCGGTTTCGTACGCGTGCAGGAACTGCTTGCGGTCGCCGACCTGGGGCGAGAGCCGCGTGCCATCGGGGTCGCGATCAGGAATGCCCGCGGCGGCGCACGCTTCCGCCAACGTCCGACAGATGCGCACGACGACACCACCAAGGTCGAAGACGACCATGGACACGGGGGGAAGATCGGCGGAATTGCGCGGTGAGGGGGGCAGGGCAGTCTCCAAAGCGGAGCGAGGGGCTCCGATCGTCAGGCGCCGGGCCGCGGCGGCCGCGTCACTCGCGCGGCATGAGGAAGTACAGGATGATGTAGAAGAGGATGCCGGGGAACGCCGCGGAGAAGATCGAGGCGGCGACGTACACGATGCGGGTCAGCGTGGGGTTCCAGCCGAGGTGGCGGGCGATTCCGCCGCAAACACCGGCGATGATTCGGTCGTTGCTGGAGCGAGTAAGGGCCATGGCGGAGTTTATCGCGGCGTGATGCCTCGGGCTTTGAGGACCGGCGCGACGGCCTGATGGATGTGTTCGACGGCTTCCTCGGGCGAGTCGGTGAACAGAAGCAAGTCTGGGTCGCCGGGGCTGATGGTGCCGGCGTTGAGCATGGTCTGGCGGATGAAGTTCTCCATGGGTGCCCAGTACTTTCGGCCCATGACGACGATGGGGAAGTGGGAGATCTTGCCGCACTGAACGAGCGTGACGGCCTCGAAGAGTTCATCGAGCGTGCCGAATCCGCCGGGGAGCACGACGAAGGCGTAGGAGTACTTGACGAGCATGACCTTGCGGACGAAGAAGTACCGGAACTCGACCATTTTGTCGAGGTACGGGTTGGGGTGCTGCTCGTGAGGCAGTTCGATGTTGCAGCCGATGCTCGGGCCGCCGGCATCACGGGCGCCGCGGTTGGCGGCTTCCATGATCCCGGGTCCGCCGCCGGTCATGACCGTCAGGCCGATGCGTGAGAGGCGAGCGCCGACATCGCGTGCGAGGCGGTAGTCGGGGTGGTTCTCGGGGAAGCGTGCCGAGCCGAAGACGGTGACGCAGGGGCCGACAAAGTGCAGCGCGCGGAAGCCGCGGATGAACTCGATGCCGATGCGTGCGACGCGGAGCGCTTCGCTGATGCGCGATCGTGGCCCGGCGAGGAACTGTGTCTCGCTGGTCGGCGATTTGGACTCGCCCCAGGCGGGGCCCGGGGGCAGGCTTCCGTCGAGGGCGAAGGCGTCGGGAGAAGCCGGGGCATCTGTCGGAACGCTGGCGTGATCGGACTTGGTCGATTGGGTGTTCATGGCGTGATGAGTGATATGGATCGGGCGGTGGTGGGTTCCACGTCGCCGAAGCGGGTGCGCTGGCTGCGTGGTGGCAAAGCGGCGAGCGGCAGTCGGCGGATTGGCGACCGCTGGCACGGGCGTTGCGATCCGACGGTCATGAATCGAGCGATTGCGCAGGTCGTGCTGTTCATGCTGGCGTTGTGCGCACTTGTTGCGCCTGGGTGCCAAGGTCGGCCGGACCTTGTGCCGCCGGAGGTCTTGGTTGCGCCGTACGCGGCGGGGCGCGGGGAGCCCGTCTGGGCGGTCGCGCCCCTGCGGAACGAGTCCGGCGTGAGCGTCGTTGATGCCAACGCGGTGGCCGATGCGCTGGTGGCCCGTCTCGGTGAGACCCGTGGGATTACCTGTCTGCCGCTGAACCGGACGTTCGCGGCGATGCGTGCGATCGGGATGAGCGAAGTCCGGACACCAAGCGACGCTCGTCGGCTGGCTCAGGCCGTCGGCGCGGATGCGATCATCGTCGGCACGATCACGGCGTACGACCCGTACGACCCGCCGAAGTTGGGGCTGAATCTGGGTCTGTTCGGAGCGCGGCGGGCGATGGCGGTCGGGGGTGATCCGCAGGCGATTCAGGTCCAGGCCAGAGACATGGCCGCGGCTCTGACGGCGGCCGATGACCGCCCGCTGTCGGTTATCAGCGAGCATCTTGACGCGGCCAACCACGCCGTGCTGATGAACGTGCGGCGGTACGCCGAGGGTCGGCATGACTTTGACAGCGCCCTGGGTTGGAAGCGGTACACCGCCAGCATGGAGCTGTACACGCAATTTGCGGCGTGGTACGCGGCGCACCGGCTGATTCAGGAAGAGCGGCTGCGGCTGGCGGTTCCTGCCGAGCAGGATGGCGAAAACTCGGCCCGACAGGCCCGAAGGACGCGAGGAGCGGCCGCGGGTGAAGGGTGAACGGCCGCAAAGTGACGGGAGCCGCCCGAGCGGATAATCCTCACAGACGGAACAATCCGCACAAGGTTCTGACAAGGGACTCCAGACGGGTCCGTTGACGGTCGATAACACTTCGGAACGTCGGCAACGGAAGGCCGGCGGATTCGGAGTGACCGGGATGTCAACCCTGCCAGTCGTCAATGGCTTCATCAACTACCTCGGCAACGAGCGGCACTTCAGCGAGTACACCTCGCGGTGCTACAGCGCGGACCTTCGCCAGTACCTGGACTACCTCCAGACTCAACTGAATCAGGAGGTGCCCGAATCGGTCGAGGAGCAGGCGTATCAGGATCGCCTGAGCAAGGCCGGTGCTCGCACCGGCGCTTCGCAGTCGGGGGTCGTGGCGACCATCGGCGGCGGGCCGAACTGCCTGACGACGCTGATGCTCGACGCCGGCAGCGACACGGTGCGCGGCTACCTCTCGCACCTCGGCGAGAGTTCGTACTCGCCGGCGACGATGGCGCGGAAGATCGCGACGCTGCGGTCGTTCTACAAGTGGGCCGAGCGTCGCGGCGTGGCGCCGACGAACCCGATGGTGGCCATCCGCACGCCCAAGCAGGGCAAGCGGCTGCCCAAGGCGATCGCGATCGAGCAGATCGAGAAGCTGCTCAGCGCTCCGGACCAGCGCGATGTGCTGGGCATGCGCGACCGCGCGATGCTCGAGACGCTCTACAGCACCGGCATTCGCGTGAGCGAACTGGTGGACATCAACGTCGATGATCTGGACCTGCAGGGCGAGGCGATGCGCGTGCGCGGCAAGGGCAAGCGCGAGCGGATCGTCCCGCTGGGCTCGCACGCGATCAACGCGATCAACCGGTTCATGGCCATGGTGCGGAGCGAGCCGCGGTTCGCCGGGCTCTGGAGCGACGGCACCGCGGGCAAGGTGCTGTTCATGAACAAGCACGGCGGGCGGCTGAGCAGCCGAAGCGTGCGCCGGAAGCTGGACAAGTATCTGCGCAGCGCGGGGCTGGACCCGAAGATCTCGCCGCACACACTGCGGCACAGCTTCGCGACGCACCTGCTGGAGAACGGCGCGGACCTGCGCAGCGTGCAGGAACTGCTGGGCCACCAGAGCCTGAGCACGACGCAGGTGTACACGCACCTGACGGCGCAGCGGCTCAAGCAGGCCTACGACGCGGCGCACCCGCGTGCGGAAGCGGGATGACGGGGGAACGACCTCGGTCTTGTTGGGACAACGCTCTCGGGGCAGGACACATCCGTCCAGCCCCGAATGCGTTTTTGGGTCGGCGCGTATGTGCGATCACTCGTACAGCGCACGCTCGCGGATGTACTCCAGCACGCCGGGCGGCAGGTACGGGCCGACCTGCGCATCGGCGGTGATCGTGCCCGCGGCCAGCAGGGCACGCACCTGCGTGCTGCTGACCTCAAGCAGGCCCACATCGATGAGCGCCCCGCACCAGCGTTCGATCTCCGGCTCGCTCCAGAACCCGCTGATGCGCAGCGCATCGGCCAGAGCCTCCGGGCTCTGGGCGCTGGTGGCCGAGAAGCCCGCGTGCTGCCGGCGCGGGAGCACGATGGGCGGCGCGAGTTCGATGATCCGGCGGGGCTCGCGCCAGCGATGGAACGCCACGGCCTGATCCTGACCCAGAAGAAGCCGAAGCGTCACGCCCGGGACGAGCGACCTGAGGCGCTCGAGGGTGTCGACGGTGTAGCTCGGCGCGGGACGGGCGAGCTCATCGGTCCATACTCCCGCTTCGGCCCAGCCGCGCAGCGCAACTTCGAGCATGCGCACGCGGTGCTCATCGCCGGCGCGCGGGCCGGCGGACTTGTGCGGCGAGCGGGCCGCGGGGACAAAGAGTGCGCGCACCGGCGTCGTGCTGTCGGGGGTGATCGAGAGCGACTCGACGACGCGTCGCGCCAGGGCGATGTGCCCGATGTGAACGGGATCGAACGTTCCGCCGAGGATGACGACGGTGCCGGTCAGCGGCGAGGGCCAATGGCTGGGAAGCGGGGCGGGCATGGTCATGGAGCGATCAGGCCGGGGGGGGCGGGGGGCGGGCATGCGCGGGGGTGGGGCACGCGCGGAGGGCGCGGCTTCGTGATCGTCTTACGGGTTGCTTCCCACCAGGCTGCGGGCGAGCTTGAGCCGCGGGTGGGTGGCCTGCATCGCCGCGCCGAATCGCTGGGCAACACGCTGGACCTCGCTGATTCGCGAGGGATTGCTGATCAGGGACCAGAAGATCCGCATGAGCCGGTAGTTGCCCTCCGGATCGATCCACGATCGCATGTATTCGGGCAGGCTCTCGCCGGCGGTGTCCGAGATGCCGCGGATCACGGCCCAGGGCAGGCCGTGGCGTGTGCAGGTGCGGGCGAAGGCGTGGGACTCCATGTCGACCAGATCCGCGGCGGTGCGGGCGTGCAGGGCGGCCTTGGCGGCGATGTCGGGCACGAGCGTGTCGACGCCGACGATCGCCACCGCCTGCTCGTCGGCGTGGGCGGGGATGATGGTCGGGATGAGCTCGCGTCCCGATTCATCGATGACCATGCCGATGGGCGGAGCGCCGGTCAGGCCCGGGCGCAGGCCGCCGGCGCACCCCAGCAGGACGACCAGGTCCGGGCGGCGCTTCGGCGAGACGGCCTCGCGGGCGATGGCGTCAACGGCGGCGGTGATGCGTTCGGCGCCGAGGCCGCCGGTGCGGATCTCCATCCCGGCCAGTTCGGGATCGTTCAGCGCGCGGGCGAGCTGGACGCGCTCGGTCTTGAGGGGGAACAGCACGACAACGTTCGGCGTGTCGGCCATGGATCCTCGTGCCGGGCCCGGTCGGGGCTTTGCGGATCACGCGCGCGGTGCGGCGGGATTCAGGCGGTGCGGCGCTTGGCGGCCAGGCGCTCGGGGCTGGGCAGGCGGACGTTCCGCGCCAGGCCGACGAGTTCCATGCCGCGGATGATGATCCACGACAGATCGAACTGCCACCACGCAAGGCCGTGGCGGGCGCTGGTCGGGAAGGCGTGGTGGTTGTTGTGCCAGCCTTCGCCGAGGCCCAGGATGCCGAAGATCAGGTTGTTGCGGCTGTGGTCGTGGGAGACGTAATCGCGGGCGCCCCAGAGGTGGCAGGCGCTGTTGATGCTCCAGGTGATGTGGTGGACCACCAGGATGCGGACCAAGCCGCCCCAGAGGACGCCCAGCGCCGCGCCGGTCCACGTCTGCGTCACCAGGCCGGCGATGACGCCGGGGATCAGCAGGCCGATGGCAAGCCAGAGGAAGAAGAAGCGATCGACGAAGCGCAGGACCGGATCGTTGCGGAGGTCGGGGATGTAGCGCTCCATGTCGGCGGGGTGAGCGCGGAAGAGCCAGCCGGCGTGTGCGTGCCAGAAGCCGGAGACCAGGCCGCGGAAGCCCGGGGCGTGGTCGTCGTGGTCGTGGTGATGATGATCGTGATCAAGATCGGCGGAGGCGTCGGCGGTGCCGGCGATCGCGCTGGCCTTGCGGTGCGCATCGAGCTTGGCCGCGTGCGCCTCGGCGATGGCCACGGCGCGGGCGCTGACGGCGTGCGGGCTGTGGGGGTCGGCGTGGGTGTCGCTGAACTGGTGGTGCACGCGGTGCACGCCGCACCAGATGAACAGGCTGCCCTCGGCGGCCATGGAGCCCAGGATCGCCCAGAAGGCGGTCATGAACCTGCTGGTGGTGAAGGCCTTGTGCGTGAAGAGGCGGTGGAAGCCGATGGTGATGCCCAGGCCCGTGAGGATGTAGCCGCCCACGAGCAGGTACAGGTGGACCGGCTGCACGCCGGGGCCCCAGAGCAGCGCGATCGCGGCGACGAGGGCCAGGAGCGGAACGACGATCACGACGGCGTAGGCGGTGCGGAGCGCGGGCGTTGCGAGCGGGGCATCGCCGCCGACGGCCGGGAGCACGGTTTCGCTGAGCGAATCAGCAATGGCCGTGGACTGCCGGAGATCGGTGGGGGGGGAACTCATCGACATGGTCATCAGGGATCCTTCGCGAAAGAGACTCAAGCGGGCATTCATGGTACGCTCCGGCGCGTCGAACGGTGCATCTCCACGCGGGCAACGCGGGAAAGTTCGCGCGCATGGGTTGAATGCAGCAGGGGATGTTCGCACCGGATCGCGCGCTGATGGCCGGCGCGTCTGCGCTGGCACGGGTGTTTGTGGAGATGGAGCAAAGGCCCATACCGCTTTGCGGGGGTGCAAAGGGCGGCGGCCTTGGGGTGATGGCGGAATATGCGGTCGTTGCGCCGCGAGCGCGTGCGAATCCGGTGTGCATCGGCGAATCGGATGGTGTTGCGGCCCGAGCGCAGGAAAGCGAGCGAAGCATGAGGATGGACCGGACCATGGGCGTTGCGGCGGGCGGCGTTGATCATTCCGCGGCCTCGGCGCGGGCGCGGGGGCGCATCATCGCGGCGCTGGCGGCCATCGCAACGATGCTCGGGCTCTGCACGCCGATGCTGATGGCGCAGACGCTGCGCGTTCAGGGTCAGCCCTGGACGCTGGAGGTGCCCGCGGGGTGGCGTGTCGCAACCGATGCGCAGTTGGCGGGGTTCAACAACACGACATACACCGCCAGCGGGGGGCGGACCAAGCCGGCGCAGGTGATGCTCGTGCGCGCGGATGATCCGGGGGTGTTCGTGACGATCATGGGCGATCGGTCGGCGGAGGCGGTGCCCTCGCTCGATGAGCTGGCCCGTCAGTTCGCCGAGCAGGGGCAGAAGGTCGCGCCGGGGCTGGGCCTGATGGAGGTGTCGTTCGATCGCGCCGCGGCGATGGGCGTGGTCATCGTGCGGATGGATGCCGCGGCGACCGGTGCCGCGGCCGTGGGGGGTGGGGCGCGGATCAGCGCGACGATGCTGCGGTTCGGGCGCGAGACGCTGGTCTCCGTCGCGGGGGTGTCGCCCGCCGGGGTGTTCGCGTCGGCGCGGCCGCGGTTCGCGGAGGTCGCGCGGGCGGTGCGGTTCGATGCCGGCAAGGAGCATCCGGAGATGTCCGGGCAAGCGACAAGTGTTCCGGGAACGGCGTCCGGTGTTCCGGGAACGGCGTTGGGCGTTCCGGCAACCGTGTCGGGCGGCGACTCCTCGCGGTCGATGCTCGCGGTGGGGGTGGGGCTCGGGATCGGGGTGGCGATGCTCGGTGTGGCGGTGGTGCTGGCGCTGCGGCTGAGCAGGCCCGCGGCCGGCGCTCCCGCGCCCGCCGCCAACAGTCCCGCACCCGCCGCCAACACGGCCGCGCCCGCCGGTGGCGATTCGCCGCCGCCCGCGGGGCCGGTGGATGGTGGCCGCGCGACCTGATCGCGCGGCTAGGTCGCCGATGGTGCCCCGAGCATCGCCGGGGCGGCCTCGGGGTCGAGGTTGCGCCACGGCACCGACAGGGCCAGGGCCTCGGCCAGGCGCTGCATGTACCGCGCGCGCGGCAGGTCGACGGGGCCGAAGCGGGCGATGTGGGGGTTGGAGAACTGGGTGTCCAGCAGCATGAATCCGCCGGCGCGCAGATGGGCGACCAGGTGGACCAGGCAGACCTTGGAGGCATCGGTCCCGCCGATGGCGGGGCGGGAGAACATGCTCTCGCCGAAGAACGCCGCGCCCAGGCGCACGCCGTACAGCCCGCCGACAAGGCGCAGGCGCGCGGGTTCGGCGTGGGCGCGCGTGCTGTCGGCCGCGGGCTCTTCGGGGAGCCACGCCTCGATGCTGTGGGCGTGGCCCGCGTGGTGGAGGGCGGTGTAGGCGTTGATGATCCAGGGGTTGATCCACGTGTCGTCCGCGTGATCGGCTCCGCGTGTGGGCTCCGCCGCCGCGGGGGGGCGCGGCTCCGCGCAGGCGCGGATCACCGCCGAGAAGGCGCGGTCGGCGGTGATGATGAATCGTCGCGAGCGGACGCGGCGGGCCAGCGATGCGGGGATGTGCATGCCCCCCGGCGTGTTGGGCGCGGCATCCAGCGGGATGATGCTGCGGCGGTCGACGGTGAAGAACTCGACCTTCTCCTCGTGCCGCGAGCGCGCCATGGGGAACGCGCCGAGCGCGTAGGCCCGCAGCAGCAGCGCAACAGGATCGGCGGCGCGATTGGGTGAGGAGGAGGGCATCGGGGCCGGGCGGGGGTGGAACAAGGCCTGTCTGGTGGGCAGCGGTGCTGGCCGGTCGTGAAACACCGGGATCGGGATTCGGAACCACTCTACTCTTTCTTCCCGCTCCGGCCGGCGTTGTTCCGGCCTTTGCGGGCGGTCCGGAGGTGCTCGATGGACGGCTGGTTGATCTTCTGCATGGTCATGGCCCTCTGGATCATCGTCCACCACGTCGTTCGGATGCACCGGACCACCGAACGCGAGAAGACCCGGCGGGAGATCGCCGCGTACATCGCCGAGGGGACGATGACCCCCGAGAGCGGCGAACGCCTCATGGCGGCGGGTGAGCGCCCCGAGAAGCGCTGAGCAAGTCCGAACACGCACCGATCGGCTGGGGGGCGGCCAGTGCGGGGGCGGCTCTGGGCGCCAGCGCGGCGGCCCTCCGTGGCCCGTTTCGGCATCACCCGCGTTTTTGATGCGGAATCCGGGTTGCGATCCGGGTTATCCCGCGCCGATGCGGGCATCCGTAGGTGGGATCATCCTGACAACGCTCCGAAGCAGGGCGACATCAGAGCGATGCTTGACGACATCGGCCCGATGCTTGACGACATCGGCCCGATGCTTGGCAGCATCGGAGCGATGCTTGGCAGCATCGGAGTAAAGCTTGGCAGCATCGGCCCGAAGCTTGACGACATCGGACCGATGCTTGGCAGCATCGCTCCGCGGGTGGCCGACATCGCTCCGCGGATGGCCGACCCTGCTCCGCGGATGGGCACGATCGGCACCCCGCGTGCCTGCCCCCTCCCCCCGCAGCACTCCCCCCCTCGGGAGGTGATCCCCCCGCGACCGGGCCGTTCCGGGCCGCATGGCCGCTGCGGCCGCGGCATCGCGGGTGATGGGTCTTTCCGCCTCCGGAACGCCGCGGGTGATTGTGGAATTTCTCCCGCGATCAGCCCGATCCGCGTGGTACCGTGCCGCCGCGGGATCTTCTGAGGTGCTCGGCCGTCTGTTCGGCCTGCCCCGGTGGCGGAGCCGCTCGGATGCAGGAGCGGCGATCATGGACACCGGATTCTTCGGCCTGAACCTCAACACGGCGGCGGCGGTCGCGGCGATGGCGGCGGCGGCGCTGGTCGCCCCGGCGGCGTACGGCCAGGTCTTCGCCAACGCCACGCCCATCACCATCCCGGACTTCGGCCCGGCCACGCCGTTCGGCAGCGCGGTGAACGTCGCGGGCGTGAGCGACGCCGGCGGCATCCGCATCCGGCTCAAGGGCTTCTCGCACACCTTCTGCGCCGATGTCGCGGTGCTGCTGGTCGCCCCCAGCGGCGTCGGGATCGAGTTGCTCAGCGGCAGCGGCGGCGCGGCGGGTGTCTCGGGCCTGACGCTGACCTTCGCCGGCGAATCGACCCAGCCGGTCCCGGGCCCGCTGGCGACCGGGACGTACGCGCCGGCGGGCGGGAGCTTCGGCTTCGCCGCCCCCGCCGCCTCGATCCCGCGCGCGAGCGATCTGGGCGAGCTGGTCGGCGGCAACGTCAACGGCCAGTGGCGGCTCTTCGTGCAGGACTTTGCCAACGGTGATTCCGGGTCCATTGCGCAGGGGTGGGAGGTCGAGTTCGGCCCCTTCGGGTTCCCGCCCACGCCGCTGTCATCAACGGCCTTCACCTACCAGGGACGCCTGCAGGGCGTCGCGCCCGATGGCCCGGCGGACCTGCGATTCACGCTCTGGGATCATCCGACCTCGCCGGCGCTGGTCAACCAGGTCTTCGGGCCGGTCTCCGACCGCACGGTGCAATTGATCGGCGGGGCGTTCACCACGACCGTCGACTTCGGCCTGCCGCTGCCGCGCGATCGCGCGGTGTGGCTGCAGGTCGAGGCCGGGGCCGCCGGCTCCGGCGTGTTCACGACGCTGCGCCCGCGCCAGCGCCTCACGCCCGCGCCGCTGGCGGCCACCGCCTTCGGCCTGGGCCAGCGCACCGAGGTGCCGCCGATCGCCACCATCAGCGGGCCTCAGGTCGAGCAGGCGGATCTGACCGGCGCATCGCTGACCATCGCCGCCGCCGGCCAGCCGTTCTTCAGCGAGATCGGCGCGACCGGCGGCGAGCTGCGCCTGCGCGGCGGCAGCCACAACAAGGCCGACCCATCGCCGACCCCCGGCCTGAGCAACGGCGGCGATGTGGCGATCTTCGCCGGTCGGAACTTCTGGGACGCCGGCTGGCACGGCAACATCCGCTTCCACGCGGGCTTCGGTGAGCCCGAGCGCGTGCGCATCGTCGGCGACACGGGCGATGTCGGCATCGGGACCACCACGCCGGTGGCGAAGCTCGACGTGCGCGGCAGCGTGGCGCTGGGCAACAACGGCCAGCTCCGCGCCGCCGCCGGCGAGGTGGACCTGCGGCTGATGTACGGCAACGTCAACGCGGGCGGGGGGATCATCAACGGCACCGGGTTCGCCGTGACCAACACGGGGACCGGCGCGTACACGATCACGTTCGCCACGCCCTTCTCCGGGCCGCCCGCGCTGACGGCCAACGCGGTCGCGAACTCCTCGCTGACGGTCATGGTCACCTCGATCGCGCCCAACGCCGCCACAATCCAGATCCGCAACGGCATCAGCGTGCTGACTTCCGCGAACTTCACCTTCACCGCCATCGGGCCGCGCTGAGCGCGGCGGCACCCGGCGCGCAGCGCCGCGTTTCCGGAGGGGCCCGCCGGGCCCCGCCCCCGGCGCCGCGATCGCGGTCCGGTGGCGCAGCGCGCTTTGGTGGCCCGCCGCGCGGGCGTGAGGTACGTTCCCCGGATGAATCAACCGCAAGCGAGCAAGGGTGTGCGTGCACGAGGGATGCTGGTCTCCGCGGCGGCGCTGGGGGCGGCGCTTTGTCTGGCGGGGGTGGGGGGGTGGGGCGCGGGGTCGTGCGGCATCGCTTCCGCGCTGGCCGGGCCGCTGGAGCCGCCGCCCGGCCCGGTCTCGGCCACGGGCAAGACGCTCGCGGAGATCGAGCCGCGGACGGTGATCAACCTCGCCAACACCCCCGGGGACGCCAACAGCCTCTTCCGCATCAGCGCGCCGGGCTCGTACGTGCTGGCCGGGAACGTCACGGGCGTCTCGGGCAAGTCGGGGATCGAGATCGCCGCATCGAACGTGACGATCGACCTGATGGGCTTCGACCTCCGCGGCGTGGCGGGCTCGCTCGGCGGGATCGTCAGTTCCGGCAGCATCACGAGCATCGAGGTCCGCAACGGCACGGTCGGCTCATGGGGCGACGGCGGGGTCAACATCTTCGGCAACGGCGTGTTCGTGTGCAGGAACATCCGCGCGATCGGCAACACGGGCGTCGGCATCTTTTTCGACACCGGCCACATCGAGGGCTGCATCGCCGCCAACAACACCGGCATCGGGATCCGCCTGAACCAGGGCGGGACCATCACGCGGTGCCTGGCCAGCGCCAACGGCGGCGTGGGGATCAGTGGGGGGATCATCAGCGTGATCACCGACTGCTCGAGCCACTCCAACACCGGCGTGGGCATCTCCGCCACCGGGAGCAGCATCGTCTCCCGGTGCACGAGCCAGCAGAACGGCGGCGCGGGCTTCCTGATCGACTTCGCGAGCATTCTGACCGACAGCGCCTCTCGCTTTAACACCGGCGCGGGCATCGAGGCCCGCAACGGCTCGACCGTCCGCGGCTGCGGCGTCGACCGGAACAGTCAGGAGGGCATTCTCGCCGCGAGCCGGTCGATGATCATCGGCAACACACTCACGCTCAACGGGCAGGACACCACCACGCAGGCGGCGGGCGTCCGCGTGACGGGGTCGGACAACCGGATCGAGGGCAACAACATCGCGCAGAACGACATCGGCATCCGCGTCGAGGCCGCGGGCAACATCATCCTCGGCAACACGTGCTCGGGGAACACGGTGAACAACTACGACATCGCCGCGGACAACGTCTACGGGCCGATCGTCGATCGCCGGACGCCCGGGAGCCCGGCCGTGGTCGGGCACAGCGCCGCCAGCACGATGGTGACAACCGACCCGCACGCGAACTTCTCGTACTGATCGCCGGGCCGGGCCGGGCGGGGACAGGCTGGGCGGGGACGGGCCTGGTCATTGGCCGGGCGTGTCGGGATTGATCGCGCGGACCATCTCCGGCACGTGGCGACGGATCAGCGCCAGCACGCCGGCCTTGTCGGCGCTGGGGCTGCGGACGGCCGAGAGCTCGGCGATCATGCGCATCGCGCTGGTGCGGTCGATGCGCGCTGTCGGGGCGGTCCAGACGGTCACGCCCGGGTGGGCGGTCGCGGCCAGTTGCTCGGCGCCGTAGCCGAGTTCCTCGTAGAGCTTCTCGCCCGGCCGCGCGCCGGTGAAGACGATCGTCGCGATGCCCAGCTCCAGCGGGCTCATGCCCATCGCCAGCGCGCGCGCCTGGTCGGGGCTGAGCGGGTCGCTCTCCGGCAGCGGCGATGCTTCCAGCGCCGCGCGTGCCGCGGCGGGGATGCTCGAAGCGTCGATCCGCACCAGCACCCCGTGAAGCCGCGCAAAGCGTGCGGCCAGGTCCACGATCCGCAGCGGAGAGCCCATGTCCAGCACGAACACCGGCGCGCTGCCCGCATCGGCGTGCAGGGCCGCGGCGGACATGACCAGACCCGCCGCCTCGGGGATCGTCATGAAGTAGCGCGTCATCCGCGGATCGGTGACGGTGATCGGCACGCCCTCGGCCAGTTGCTGGCTCCAGACCGGGATCACCGAGCCCGCGCTGGCCAGCACGTTGCCGAAGCGCACCATGCTGCAGAGCGTCGGCCCCGTGTGCGCGAGGCTGGAGACGTACAGCTCGGCCAGTCGCTTGGTCGCCCCCATGACGCTGGTGGGGTTGACGGCCTTGTCGCTGGAGATCATCACGAAGCGCTCGGCCCCGGCGGCCAGCGCCGCATCGGCGATACTGCGCGTGCCGAAGAGGTTGTTGCTCACCGCGTGGGCCGGGTGGTCCTCCATCAGCGGCACGTGCTTGTGCGCCGCGGCGTGAATGACCACCTGCGGGCGATGCTCCAGGCAGAGGCGCAGGGTCTGGTCTGCGTCGACGACATCGTGCAGAAGCGCGCTGCGGGCCACGCCCGGGAAGCGACGGGCCATTTCGTGATCGATCTGGAACAGCGCGTTCTCCGAACGCTCCATGAGCAGGAGCCGCTCGGGCTCCAGGGCCGCGCAGACGCGGGCCAGTTCGCTGCCGATGCTCCCGCCCGCGCCGGTGATGAGCACACGCTTGCCGCGGATGATCCGCCGCACCGCCGGCTCGTCCATCCCGTGGTGCGATCGGCCGATGAGCGCGACGGGGTCGATCGTCGGCGCGCTCTGGCGCGATGCGGCAGGCCCGGCGCCCGTTGCGGAGCCGGCAGCGCTGCGCGCCGGGCTCGCGGGCGCGCCGGCTGCGGGCGAGACGTGCGTCACGCCCGCGCCGGCCAGAACGTCCTCGAGTGTCGGCACCCAGCGGGCATCGAGCGAGAGCATCGAGAGATGACGCGAGACCAGCCGCACGCGGTCGCCCAGCGAAGCGCCGAGGCTGACCAGCGCCATACGGAAGCGGTGGCGGGCGTGCAGCGCGGGAAGGTCATCGATGGTGCCGAGGATCGGCGGCAGGGCCGGGTCGGGGGGTGCGGTCGGCGCGGGGGTATCGAGAATCACGCCGACGATGATCGGCGGGCGTTCCAGTGCCGCGGCTTGAAGGGCCATGGCCCGCGCGCTGGCGAGCGTGCCGATGAGCACCAAACCTGTGGTTGGGCCGGCCGCGGCGGTGGTCGTTGGGCCGCTGGGGGGCATCAGAATGTCGGTAGGGCCGAGAATGGTGGGCATGGTGGCGGGCGATCGGCCCGCAGAGGAGTTATCGGCTGGATTCGGGCGCGCGTGCGAAGATCCCGGCCTCGGGGCGGAAGACGGCTTGGAAGTGTGGGTTCTGTCGGGGGCGTGTTCGGGGCACTATGCTCGGGACGTGATCGCCCGCATCTGCGGCCAGCTTGAGCATGTCGACGCCGAGCCCCCGGCCTCGGTGATGATCCGCGTGCCGATGGGCGAGGCGGAACTGACGCTCGAGGTGCTGATCCCGTCGTTCCTGAGCGCGGCGCTGGCGATGAGTCAGGGTCAGCGGGTGGAACTGCACACGCTGACGCACTTGGAGTCGGTGAACCAGGGGGCGAGTTTCACGCCGCGGCTGCTGGGGTTTGCCACGCCCGAGGATCGGCGGTTCTTCGAGCTGCTGACGACGGTCAAGGGCATCGGCCCGAAGAAGGCGCTGCGGGTGATGGCCGAGCCGGTGGCCAAGATTGCGCTTCTGATCGAGCGCGGCGACGCCAAGGGGCTGTCCGGTCTGCCGGAGATCGGCAAACGCATGGCGGAGACGGTGATCGCGGAACTCAAGGGCAAGTGCGTGTCATACGCCGCGGCGGCGGTGATGGACGGGGCCGGGTCGGGGGGCACGACTGCGGGGGGTTTGTCGGCCTTTGGGGCTCGAAAACCCGCCGACTCGGGGGCTCGATTGCCACCGGTGCAGCGTGATGCGGTCGAGGCGCTGGTGCGGATGGGGGACGTCCGGGCCGAGGCCGAGCGCAAGGTCGCGCGGGCCGTGGAGCGGCTGGAGGGTCGGGCCGATGCGGGGTCCGGACCCGGGGGCGCGGCCGAGCGCGAGCTGGATGTTGAAGTTGTGCTGCGTGCGGTCTTCAGCGGCGGGGCAAACTGAACGATCAACAAGAAGGATGAGCGCACGCAGCCGCGCGCGGACGGCCCGTTGGCCGCGGGTGTATGCTCCCGCGCCGATGTGATCGGACCGGTCGTGTTCGGCGATGATGACGGCTTGCGCGATGTTGATGCCCGTGCCCCTGACCACCGCTTCTTCACCACCCGCCCAGGATAGAGCCTCCTCCGATGCGCTACGCGATGATCATGGCCGGCGGTGCCGGCACCCGACTGTGGCCGATGAGTCGGCTGGACCGGCCCAAGCAGTTGCTCAACCTCATCCGCGGGGGCGATGCGCAGGCCAAGAGCCTGCTGCAGGTCGCCGCGGAAAGGGTCGATGGGCTGGTGCCGGAGAAGCACCGGTACATCTGCACGGGCGAGGGGTATCGCGCGGCGGTGCGCAGCGCGCTGCCCGCGTTCACCGATGAGCGCATCCTGGGCGAGCCGGCGGCACGCGACACCGTCAACGCGGTGGGCTTCACCGCGGCGGTGCTGCACAAACTCGACAAGGACGCGATCTTCGCGGTCTTCACGGCGGATCACGTCATTGAGCCGGTGGATGTGTTCAAGCGGTGCGTCGAGGCGGGGTTCCGGCTGGTGGAGGCCGACCCGTCGCGGCTGGTGACCTTTTCGATCAAGCCGACGTATCCGGCGACGGGGTTCGGGTACATCGAGCGCGGGCCGGCGGTGCACGGGGTTCGCGGGGCCGAGGGCCTTGCGTACTCGGTGGCCAGGTACGTCGAGAAGCCCAACATCCAGCGTGCGCAGGCGTATGTCGAGAGCGGGATGTTCGGCTGGTCCAGCGGCATGTTCGTCTGGAAGGCCGCGACGGTGCTCGAGTGCATCAAGCGCTACAAGCCCGAGAGTTACGAAGGCCTGATGAAGATCCAGGCCGCATGGGGCACGAAGGATCAGCAGAAGGTGCTCGCGGAGGTGTACCCGACGCTGCCGAAGATCAGCGTGGACTACGCGATCATGGAGCCGGCCAGCACGGACCCGAAGGTGCACGTGGCGACGGTGATCATGGACCTGAACTGGCTCGATGTCGGTTCGTGGCCGAGTTATGCGGAAACTCTGGCGGCCGACAAGGACGGCAACCGCGTGGGTGGCGAGCTGGACGCGGGCCACGCGCTGGCGGTGTCGACCAGGAACAGCACGATTGTTTCCAGCGACCCCAAGCACACGATCGCGCTGCTGGGGTGCGAGGATCTGATCGTCGTGCACACGCCGGAGGCGACGCTGGTCATGCCGCGGGCCCGTGCGGAGGAACTCAAGAGCCTGCACGCGCTGGTGAGCGATCGGCTGAAGTGATGATGAGTGTGCCCGCAGTGCGCCGGAGGCGCATCAGGATCATCGCATGAGCAACTTCCCGCCGTACACGTCACCGGTTGCGTTTGATCCGCGGGCCGTCGGCGGGGCGCGCGACGGCAGCAACGGCAGCGACGTGCGCAGTGGCGGGCGCAGTGGCGGGCCGGGGCCGGATCCGGGCTCGCGCGGGGCCGCGCGTGTAGCGTGGGTGCTCTGCGGCGTGATGCTGGCGATCATCGTCGCGGTCCAGCAGCTTGGCACATCGGCGCTGACGGGCTCGGGCGGCCAGTCCGGCGCACCGGTGAGCATCGACCCGCCGTCGATGGACCCGACGGACCTGCAGGCTCGCTTGTACGTCAAGCTCGCTTCGGCGACGCCCTCGGCGGCGCTCGAAGCCCAGTTCGCCGATGCGCTGCTGACGCAGGCCCGCGAGGCCGACATGCTCTCGCGTGTGCGGGCGATCATTCTGCTGGCAGCGCGCGAGACGCGCGGCGGCGTTTCGGGCAACAGCGCGGTGGACGCCGCGCAGAGAGATATCCGCCGGGCGCTCGCCGAGGCCGATACGAACCCCGCCGCGGCGGATCCGCGTCAGGCGGCGCTGCGTCAACTGCTTCTCAAGGATCTCGATGCGGCGATGGTTGCTCTGCAGCGCGGGCCGGCGGCGCTCGCGCCCGAGCAGCGCGAGGCGCTCATCGCTAATCACGGCTGGATCGGCAAACTGCTCGTCACGCGCGATGAACCCGAGACCCATCCCGATCGTGTCGCCATCGCCCGCGGTGGCCTGGGGCTGTTCATCGCCATGATCGCCGTGGGCGTTGTGGTCATCATGGCGCTGCTCACGGGCCTGGTGCTGCTCGTGCTCGCCGGCATCGCGCGGTTCAGCGGCGAGCTGAGAACGCACTTCGCGGCACCCGTGCCTGGCGGGAGCATGGGGCTGGAACTGCTGGCCGTGTTCATGAGCGCGTTCGTCATGCTCAAGGTCGTCACGGCGACGCTCGCATCGGCGATGCCCGCGGTCGATACCGCGTCGGTCGCGCTGGTCCTGCAATGGGCCCTGCTGCTGGTCGTGTTCTATCCGCTGCTCCGCGGCGTTTCGTGGTCGCGGACGCGGGCGATGCTGGGCCTGACCCTGCAGCGTGCCGATGGCACGCGTTCGAGCCTGGCGCGCGAGTGCGCCGCGGGTGTAGTCGGGTATCTGGCGGTCGTGCCGCTGTTTGTGCTCGGCGCGGTGATCTCCGTCACGCTGATGCTGGTGTGGACGGCGGTGCGGTCGATGCTCGTCGGCTCGGCTCCGCCGCCGGTGGACAACCCGATCATCGATATCGTCGCCGGCGCGGGCGGATGGCAGCTCGTCGCGTTTGCGCTGCTGGCGACGGTCTGGGCGCCGCTGCTGGAGGAGTTGATCTTCCGCGGCGGGGTGTACCGACATCTTCGCTCGCGACTGCAATGGGTCTTTGCGGGTGTCTTCAGCGCGCTGGTCTTCGGCCTCATGCACGGCTACGCGCTGCTCATGCTCGGTCCGGTGATCATGCTGGGCCTTGGCTTTGCGATGCTCCGCGAGTGGCGCGGGAGCCTGATCGCGTGCATCACGGCCCACTTTATTCACAACGCGTCGGTCATCGCGCTGATGGTTGTGATGCTCCGCTTCCTGCAGATGCCCTGAACCGGATGCGGCCCGGTTCGAGCGATGCGTGGTGGCCGCGATCTCACGTTGCCAGCGGGTTGACCCTCGGTGTCGGGTCGCCGTGGCGAACCACACGCTCGCCGATGCTCTGCCAGAACGCCCGTGCGCTCTGGTGTTCCCACGTCCGGTCCATCGCCTCGTCGCTGTCGGCGTCGCTGCGAGAGGCCAGGTGCCAGGACTCATCGAGATACGCCCGCAGGGCACGGCGCATCAGCGCGTGACGAGGTCGGACACCCACGCCCGTGGGCTCGATGATCATCGACGCGAGCATTCTCGTCGGGGCGGCAAAGACGAGCGTCGGCGTGACTTTGCGGAAGTCCACCGCGTCGATGATGCCCAGCGATGCGGGTGTCTGGTCGTCGCCCACATCGGTCACGATGATGTTCGACGGCTTGTGATCGCGATTGAACAGACCCTTGGCCACTACGCGAGCGACCAGCCGCCCCGCCGCGTCGGCGACGCGGTGCTGGGCGCGGGCCCTGATGTGGTCCGACTCGGTGATGCGTGCGAGAAAGTCCAGCAGCGTCGGCCCCTGCGCCCGGTCCATGACCAGCAGCACGTGCGGCACGCCGGACACGCTCGCGCTCAGCAGCGCTCGCGCGGGCACGACGGGCAGGCCCTGCGCCGCCAGACGCCGCGTCGTGCGATATTGACGATGCAGCCGCGTTCGGCCCACCAGGGCGCGGAGCCTTGCCACGGCCCCCTCGCACGCGAGTCCCTTGATGATCAGTTCCGATCCGGGCGAGGTGAGCAGTCCGGTGAACTGGCCGGCGTCGCGCTTGAACTCCTGCCAACGAGCCCCGGCCAGCCCGGCCCCGCTGTCGGTGACCGGCAACATGCCGACGACCTCGGCGGCGCCGAGCAGCAAACGGACACGTTGGAGCGAGAGCGACGCCATGTCAGTCGGGGACGGTACGCCGGGGGTTGCCCGAAGCGGGCTGCGATCTCGATGCCCCTCGGCGGAGGCGTGCTCAGACCATGAAGAATGCGTAATGACCCCTAAAACTATGAAGTAGGGGCTTGACGGGAGGTCGGGGGGGGTAAACTGTGATTCGAAGCTTGAATGTGAAAGAAGATCTTTCGTTCACACTTGCCAATGAAGGGACGAAGCGCCATGCAGCAGCGAGCTTTGTGTTCGAGTGTGGATCAGGCGTCATCGGGTCTCGGGCGACGGTTCAGCGCACTCGGATGGGCGTCAGTTGTTGCTCTTGGTCTGGGGATCCCGTCGACGGGGCTTTGCGCGCAGGCCAATCCGCCGCAGCCACCTCCGCCACCGCCGCCGTCAATCACTACATGCTGGGTGGAGTTCATCGCCTTCCTGAATGACTGTGCCCAGTTCAGCACGACGACGGACTCGAACGGCCGGCGCATTGTCGACACGGTTGGGTGGCCGGTGTGCGTTGCCGCGGCCCGCGACAGCCTGAATGCGTGCCTTGCTCGAGTACCTATCCCAATTCTGCGCCCGACGCGTACCGACTGCCGCGTCGACTTTGTTCGGCGAGTGGCGGCTTGTTACGGATTCAGGTCGCCGTGGATTACCAATCCTCAGCAACCGCTCGGGCCATCGATCCCGGCGGATCCTCAGCAGAATTACGCGTTGATATCTTGCATTGCCGGCGCGAAGGACGCACTTGCCAGGTGCGTAAGTCAGGTCGAGGGCCCGAAGGTTGTGGCGGAGTTGTCGCCGAGCGCGGTTGTTGTTCAGCCGGACCAGAAGTACCTGACGCTGTCTCTGCGTCTGTACCGAACGGGTCCGGAGGTGATCGCCAAGCGAGTTGGGATCTCGATCGACATGCCCGGCGTGGAGCAGGACGATCCGTGGACGGCGATCGAAGGTGCTTCGCAACAGAGTTCGATGTGTGAGGAGCAACCGGTGATCTCCGACCAAATGCAGGTCGGTCAGGCTCTTTCCTCCGGTGGCTTGATCCCTCGCGACATCACCGTCAATCTCCCGACCGATCCTATCGATGCCAAGGCTGACGGCTTCATTTTGACCCACCGCTTTGAAAGCGACACTTCGGAAGTGCTCGCGATCGCACCCGTCTGGGTTTCGATCAACTGGCACTGGGCCGATCTCAATCGGGACCAGACGTTCAACGCCGACGACACCATGCTCGCGGTCGAGGCCTTCTTTGCTGGCCGAATCGACGAAGCGGGCTTGCAGGGGCTGATCTTCTACATCGACGCCAACCGCTGCCGTTGACGTCGTCGCCTTGGCTCGCGTCTGATCGCGTACGCTCGTCCGTCATGCCCGACCTGAGCGTCGCCATCGTCTGCTGCAACAACGCCGCCACCATCGGGCGGACGCTCGAATCGGTCCGCGGCATGGCCCGGGAGATCGTCGCCGTCGACGGCGGATCGACCGACGGCACGCTCGACCTGCTCGCCCAGCACAACGCGCGCATCGTGACCAGCCCCTGGCTCGGGCATGTCCGCACCAAGCAGCTGGCCCTTGATCACTGTGCCGGTCCGTGGGTGCTTTGCCTGGACAGCGATGAGAGCGCCGAGCCCGAGCTGCGCCGCAGCATCGAGCGCGTGCTCGCGAGCGAGATCGCCGCGGACGTCGCCGGCTTTGAGATCAACCGAAAAGTCTTCTACGCCGGAGCGTTTCTGCATCACGCCTGGCAGCCCGAGTGGCGGCTGCGATTGGTGCGGCGCGGGCGCGTGCGCTGGGGAGGCGTGGATCCGCATGACGGCTTGCGTGTCGAGGGCGGGCCTGGCCCTTCGCGGGTCATCAGGCTCGATGGCGACCTTCGCCACGATTCGATCGACTCCATCAGCGAGTTTCTCGGCAAGCAGGTGCAGTACGGCCGCATCAGTGCCGCGGGCTTGCACGCGATGGGCGTGCAAAGCGGGCCGGCCCGCCTGCTGATCTCGCCCGCGGGGGCGTTCGTCAAGCAGTTGGTCCTCAAGCGGGCGTTTCTTGATGGATGGCGCGGCTGGCTGGCCGCGGCCAGCGCAGCGACCGCGGCACTGGCCAAGCACGCGGCGCTGATCGAGCTCCAGCGTCGCGCTCCCGATCATCGCCGCGATGCGGACCGGTGACCGCACCCGCGTCGATCGACGGGCACGGTCTCCGCTCCCGCCCCCGCCCCCGCCTCTGTCGATCTCTGCTCAGGTCTGGCCGGGCGCGTATGTTCTCGCTATGCGATTCGTGTTCATGGGCACGGGAACCTCCGCCGGAGTGCCGATCATCGGCTGCCGATGCGAGGTCTGTCTCTCGCCCGATCCGCGCGACAGGCGACTGCGCACCGCCGCGTGCGCGATGTTCACCGATGCGCACGGTCGCGAGCGTATTGTGCTCCTTGATGCGGGGCCGGATCTGCGGCAGCAGGCCCTGACGCTCGGGCTGAACCGGTGCGACGCGATCCTGCTGACGCACAACCACGTCGACCACATCTTCGGGCTCGATGAGGTCCGACGCTTCAACGCGCTGATGCGCGGGCCGATCGACGTCTTCGCCGATGAGCACACGATGCAGTCGGTCCGCCGCGTGTACATGCACATCTTCGAGCGCGAGCACAACGTCAACGATTCGTTCGTCGCGACGCTCATTCCGCATGTCGTGCGGCCGCTGGAGCCCTTCGAGACCTTCGGCCTCCGCGTCACGCCGATCCCGCTGCTGCACGGTCGGCTGGAGATGCTCGGGTACCGCCTCGATGCCGGACCGGGCGTGAGCGATCCGGCGGGCGTGCTGCCGCTGGCGTACTGCACCGATGTCTCGGCGATCCCGCCGCGGGCCTGGGGCGTGCTCGCGGGGGTGCGAACGCTCGTGCTCGATGCGCTGCGGCAGCGCCACCACCCGACGCACCTGACGATCGATCAGGCGATCGGCATCGCCCAGCGCGTCAACGCCGAGAGCACGTACTTCGTGCACATGGGCCACGACGTGCTGCACGCGCGCGTGGCCGACGAGTTGCCCGACGGCATCATGCTCGCGCACGACGGCCTGACGCTCGGCTGATGCCGAGTCGTTCGGTGTGCACGGGCCGCGGCGGTCGTCCGATCACTCGACGGTGACGCTCTTGGCCAGGTTCCGGGGCTTGTCGACATCGTGCCCGCGCAGCACCGCGGCGTGATACGCCATGAGTTGCAGCGGCACGACCGCCAGCAGCGGACTGAGCGGCTCGCAGACGTCCGGGATGTACATGACGTCCTGAACGTACTTGCGGATTTCGTTGTCGCCCTCGGTGGCCACGGCGATGACGTGCCCGCCGCGGGAGCGGACTTCCTGGATGTTGCTCATGACCTTCTCGTACTGCCGGCCACGATTGGCGATGAACACCGCGGGCATGCCCTCGTTGATCAGCGCGATGGGGCCGTGCTTCATCTCCGCCGCGGGCATGCCCTCGGCGTGGATGTACGAGATTTCCTTGAGCTTCAGAGCGCCCTCGAGCGCGGTCGGGTAGTTGTACCCGCGGCCGAGGAACAGCCAGTTCTCGCGCTCGACGTACTTCTCGGTGATCGACTTGATCTTCGAGTCCAGTTCGAGGATGCGCTCGATCTTGCCCGGGATGGCCTCCATCTCCTGCATGAACTCGCGGCACTGGTCGGCGCTCATGAGCCGCTTGCGGGCCATGAAGAACGTGATCAGCGCCAGCGCCGCGACCTGGCCGGTGAAGGCCTTGGTGCTCGCCACGCCGATTTCAGGGCCGACGCGCAGGTACACGCCCGCGTCGGTTTCGCGGGCGATCGTCGAGCCGACGACGTTGATCACGCCCAGCGCGAGCGCGCCGCGCTCCTTGGCCTCGTGCAGAGCCGCGAGCGTGTCGGCGGTCTCGCCCGACTGGCTCACAGCGACGACGACGGTGTTCTCCTCGATCACCGGGTTGCGATAGCGGAACTCGCTGGCGTACTCGGTCGTGCTGGGGATCTTGACCAGGTCCTCGAGCATGTAGCGGCCGATCATCGCCGCGTGAAGGGCCGTGCCCTGTGCTGTGAGGATCACGCGCCGGGCCTTGGTCAGTTCCTTGGCGAAGTTCGTCAGACCGCCAAGGACGATCCGACCCTCACGAAGGTCCATACGCCCGGAGACGCACGCCCGAAGGGCCTTGGGCTGCTCGTAGATTTCCTTGAGCATGAAGTGCGAGTAGCCGCCGAGCTCGATCTCCTGCAGATCGATCTCGAGCTGCGTGATCTTGGGCGTGATCGGCGTGTTGTGGATGTCGCTGGTGCGGAAGCCGTCCTTGCTGATCTTCACGACGTTGTAGTCGTCGAGCATGAACGCCTGCGTCGTGTGCGCCACGATCGCCGCGGCGTCGGACGCGACGACATGCTCGTCATTGCCGATGCCCACCAGCAGCGGGGAGCCCTTGCGGGCAACCACCAGCGTGCCGGGCTCCTTCTCGCAAATCACCGCGATCGCGTAGGCGCCGGTCACCTCGCGCAGCGCCGCCTGCACCGCCGCCTCCAGGTCGCCCTCGTACAGCTCGCTGATGAGCATCGCCAGAACCTCGGTGTCGGTCTCGCTGGCGAAGCGGTGGCCCTTTTCCTGGAGATAGGTCTTCAGCGCGGCGTAGTTCTCGATGATGCCGTTGTGCACCACCGCGATGCCGTGTCGATCGTCGCGGTGGGGGTGCGCGTTGAAGTCCGTCACCCCGCCGTGCGTCGCCCAGCGCGTGTGGCACAGGCCCAGCGAGCCGTCGAAGCCCTCCTTGTTCTCGAGTTTCTCCTCGAGCATGCTTACGCGGCCGACGGCCTTGCACAGGTTGAGCTTGTTGCCCTCGAGCACCGCGATGCCCGCTGAGTCATACCCGCGATACTCAAGACGCTTGAGGCCTTCGAGCAGGATGGGCTTGGCGACGCGATGGCCGATGTAGGCGACGATTCCGCACATGGTGATCGATCCAGAGAGGGGGTGGGGACGGACAGAGACGTGAGCGCAACAGTCAACCGCTCAGAGCCCATGGTACGAACATCGGCCCGCAATTGGTCGCGCCGGCGGGCAGTTCCCGCCGACGTCTTGCAAAATCGACCATTCCGCCGACCTTCATCCGGACCCGCCCGCAGAGGTGTCGAATCCCGGGGATGGCCAACGGCATAATCGATCCCAGTCTCCGCGCAAGATGAGCGAATTGGTATAAGAACTTTTACCTATGTGCGGGCGGGCGCATCGCCCACGATTCTCGCTAGTCTGCCGCTTAAGTCCCCCAGCGGTGGGGAGTAATCGCGAGGTTCGCGATCCAATCACACAGGGAGCGTCAGATGGGTCTCATCAGCGAGTTCAGGGAGTTTGCACTTCGGGGCAACGTCGTCGATCTGGCGGTCGGCGTGATCATCGGTGCGGCGTTCGGCAAGATCGTCGGCGTCATGGTCGACAAGGTGCTGATGCCGCCGATCGGATACATCGCCGGCGGGATCGACTTTGCCGACAAGAAGCTCGTGCTGGCCGCGGCCAAGCCCGAGCTCAAGGACGCCGCCACGGGCGCGATCACGCAGAAGGCCGTGCCCGAAGTCGCGATCGGCTGGGGTGAGTTCGTCAACGCGTCGATCTACTTCATCATCGTGGCGTTCTGCCTGTTCATCGTGATCAAGCTGATGAACACCGCCAAGAAGCGCTTCGAGGCCGATAAGCCCGCCCCCGCGCCCGCCGGCCCGAGCCCGCAAGAGAAGCTGCTCATGGAGATCCGCGACGCGATCAAGGCCGGGCGATGAGCCCGGGCCGGCTGCGTCCCCGAATCGGGTGTGTGGCCGGATTGCCGAACGGATGACCCCGCGGTTTGGTAAACTCCGGACCGCCAGATGCCGGTCGCGGCGTCGGCGTGATGGTTGCTGTCCCTCTCAATGCTCCGAGGAGATCTCATGCGCTCGAAGGACTGGGTGAACGTGCTGGTGGGGACGATCGCGGCGATGTGCGTGATTGTTCTGGTGGTTGTGATTGTCAACCGCGTGTCATCGGCACCGGGCGCGGGGCGGCAGACGTTCATCACCGGCGGCATTCGTCCTGAGAGCCGGCCGCTGGAGGTTTGGAAGGGATCGATGGTCGTGCGCCCGGGCGAGGTGGCGGACTTTGCCGTTGGCGTGTACAACGACCGCCAAGGTCAGTACGCGTTGATCACGATGCCCGCGGGTCGGCTGGTGGGTGTGCCGCTGCAGGAGCCGCGGTTCGGCCCGCAGGGGATCAGTTTCGCCGTTGGCCGCGAGAGCGAGCCGCGCGAGTCGTGGGTCCGGTTCCAGTTCTCGCGAGAGGGCAACGGCGGTCAGGCCCGCGGCGTCGCGCTTCAGGCCGGTCAGCGTTACGAGGCGATGATGGTGCGCGTGCCCTCGAACCAGATCGGCGATCTGGGCTCGGTCCAGCGCTGATCGCCGGTCGGGCATCATCCGGTACGGGTACTCAAGCGGGTGAGGTGCTGCGCTCCGCGTGAAGCGGCGCTCAGGCCTTGCCGCCGTCGCGCAGTTCGGCCTTCAGGTCGCTGCGGAGTTTCTGCACGATCGCGTCGACCTGCGCGTTGACCTCTTCATCGCGGAGCGTTCGGGTCGGCTCGCGGAAGGTCATTCTCAGCGAGACGCTCTTCTTGTTCTCGGGAATCGGCTTGCCTCGGAAGGTCGTGACGAACCGCACGTCCTCGAGCAGGCTGGCGCGCGTCGCCAGCACGCACGACTCGACCGCGTGCCACGTCACGCTCTCGGCGAGGATCAGCGACAGGTCGCGCTCGACCGCGGGGAACTGCGGCAGAGCCTTGAGCCGCGTGCGCGGTGGGTAGCCGGCCAGCAGCGTGGCGAGGTTCAATTCCGCGAGCATGACCGGCGCGGCGAGGTCGAAGGCCGACTGTGCCGCGGGGCTGACGATGCCGAAGATCCCGAGGTTGCGATCGCCCAGTTGGATCATCGCGCTGGCGGCGGGGTCGAGGCCCTTGATGGCGGCATGTGCGGGGATGGGGGCGATGATGCTCAGGCGTGCATCGGGACCGTGCAGCGATTGGGCGAGCGTGTCGATCACGCCGCGGATGAGCCGCACGCCCTGCTGGCGGCGCTCGTGATTGGTGCCGGTGGCGGGCAGATCGGCGAGCATCGACAGCACGCGTGTCTCGCTGGCACCGCGCAGGCCGTCCTGAGCGCGGCGCTCGGCGGCGGAAGCCTCGGCGGGCAACTGGTAGAAGGTGCTGGAGGTCTCGAAGAGCCGGATCCCGCCGTCGACGATCGCGCGGGCATCCTGATTGCGCTTCCGGCATTCCAGCAGCGACGGCAGGACGCTGGGGCGGAGGATGTTCTCGCTGCCGCGCTTGTCATCGCCGACGCTCATGAGTTGAGCACCGGGCACGCTGAAGAGGTTCGCCGCGGCCTTGGTGACGAAACTGAAGGTGATGGTCTCGAAGAACCCCGCGCCGGTGAGCACTCGGCCGAGTTCGCGCATGGCCAGTTCTTCGCCCTGCAGCGGGCCGACGCGGACGTTGACGACGTCGGGCGCGGGGATCTTGTCGTAGCCGACGGTGCGCGCGACCTCTTCGATGAGATCGATTTCCAGCCGCTGGTCGGTGCGCGTCGAGGGCGAGCGCCACTGCGTGGCGCCGGCGCTCGCGCCGGCTCCGGCGGGCGCGAAGCCCTGCACACGCAGGGCCGCGTTGATCTGATCATCGGAGACGTCGGCACCGAGCATGTCGCGCACGCGCTGGGTGCGCAGCGGGATGGTCGGTGCGTCGGCAAGGGGCGAGCCGCCGGTGTCATCGAGCACGCCGGGGCAGACCTTGCCGCCGGCGATGGCCACGATGAGGGAGACCAGCCGCTGACGTGCCGCGTCGATCGTTCGCGGGTCGACGACGCGCTCGAAGCGGAACGACGAGTCCGTGCGAATGGCGAGCCTGCGGGCAGTGGTGCGGATGGCCACGGGGTTCCAGGTCGCGACCTCCAGCAGCACATCGGTGGTGGCGGCGCTGACGCCGGTGGCGCTGCCGCCCATGATGCCGGCAAGCGATACCGGCGCACCGGCATCGGCGACGACAAGGTCGCCGGCGCGGAGCGGACGATCGGTGCCGTCGAGCAGCGCGAGTTTCTCGCCCTGCGTGGCCTTGCGTACGACGATCGCGGCCTTGCCGGAGGAGTCGCGCGAGAGGCGAGCAAGGTCAAACACGTGCGAAGGCGCGCCCATTTCGGCAAGGACGAAGTTCGTGGCGTCGACAACGTTGTTGATCGAGCGCTGGCCGATGGCCGCGAGCCGATCAACGAGCCATGCCGGAGACGGGCCGACTTTTACGCCTCGGATCAGCGTGAGCGTGAAGCGCTTGCACAGATCGGGCACATCGTTGCGGAGCGTGACGGCGGAGGCGATGTCCTCGCCCGTTGGTGTCGGGGCGGGCAGGGCCGGTGCGGCATCGCGGAGCGTCTGTACGCCGCCGCTGGCCGCGGCGATCTCCCGAGCCAGGCCGGCGTGAGCGAGGCAGTCGCCGCGGTTGCTGGTGACCTCGACATCCAGGCAGGTATCGCTCGCGCCGGAGGGCACCGCGACGGGCGTAGCGCTCTCGATGGGCAAGCCAGCAAAGGTCAGGGCGTGCTCGATGGCGTCGGCGCTGAGGCCGCCGGGGCTGAGCAGGTCATTGAGCCAGGAGAGTGAGGCCTTCATAGGGCCCAGAGGGTAGGAGAGCGGCCGCGGAGGCACCGGCGGGGACGCGCCGGGCGGCCCGCGCGACACCGGCCGATGTGCGGGGGTCAGGGCTGCGTCGGCGGTTGGGCCGTGGGCGGTGGGGCCGCGGGTGGTGGCGGCGCGATGACCTCGTCCGTCGTCGTGCGGCGAAGGAGCACGGTCTGGCCGTTGGGCAGCGTCGCGGGAGACTCGGCAACGCGCTGCTGCACAACGACCGCCGTCGGGGGTGGACTCGATGGAGGCGTGTGGCCGTACGGAGCGTGCGGAGGCGGCGCGTTCGCGGGGGGCGATGCAGGCGGGGGCACCGCGGCGGGCGGAAACTGCGATGCCTGGCCCGCGCGCACATCGTGCTTGACCGCCATGCGGATGTGCCCAAAGAACTCGCCGAGGTTGCGCATCAAGCCCATAGGTACGGCCGGCCCCGCGTTGGTGCCTCTGTGATCATCACGCTGCACGCCAATGGTCGCAGCGGCAAACCGGCCAAAGGGTACCATCGCCCATGATCACGATCCCGATTCGTGGGGCGTTCGTTCTGGTTCTCTGGCTTCTGGTGACCATCGCCATCGCGTCGCCCGCGCAGGCGCAGACCGTGTTCCGCGTCACGCTCGCCCCGGGCGTTCTGGGCGATGCCCCGGTTGTCGCCGGGCGGCTCATCGTCGCGCTGGCGCACGAAGGCGCGAACATCTCAAGGCGTACCAGCCCGCTCGATGCCCCGTTCTGGGACGATCCGCAGCCGATCTTCGGTGCCTCCGTGAGCATGAAGCCGGGCGAAGCCGTCACCGTCGATGATGCCGCGACGTTTTTCGCCAGCAAGCCCTCTGCCCTCAAGCCCGGGAGGTATCGGGCCGCGGCGTGGCTGGTCGCGAATCAGGCGACGAGCAAGTGGCGCGGCGTGCCGGGTAATGCGTACTCAGAAGTCGTGGAGTTCGTTGTCCCGGAGCCGCCGGGCGTGGGCGGGCCGGTCGACATCACCCTTGCGACCGCGACGCGCGAGCCCGAACGCCGATGGCGGCCGGGTCAGGTCGAGGAGTTCGTGGTGCGCAGCGCTCTGCTCTCGGCGTTTCATGGGCGAGAGGTGGTGCTCCGCGCGGGGGTGGTTCTTCCGGCGGGCGGCGTCCAGGAGGGTCGGCGGTACCCCGCAGTGTATCACGTCCCGGGCTTCGGCGGACGGCACGATGAGGCCCTGAGCGTTCGGCGAGCCGTTGCCCGTGGCGATGGCGACCTGGACCGAAACGTGCTGCACATCTACCTCGATCCCGAGAGCCCCAACGGGCACACGCTCTTTGCCGACTCGGCCAACAACGGGCCGTGGAACCGCGCGCTGGTCGAGGAACTCATTCCCGCGCTGGAGAAGCAGTACCCGCTCATCAGCGAACCGACGGCCCGCGTGCTCCGCGGCCATTCCTCGGGCGGTTGGAGCGTCGTGTGGCTCGGCGTGAACAACCCGCAGACCTTCGGCTTTGCGTGGAGCACGGCGCCGGACCCTGTCTGCTTCTCGCGGTTCCAACTTGTGGACATCTACCGCCGCGCAAACATGTTCGTGCCCGCTCCGGGCGAGCCTGTCGGGCCGGGTGATGCCGCCGGCGCCGACACGCCCAGTTATCGCCGCGGCGGGGCCATGAAGATGACGATCCGTCAGGAAGCGGGCGGCGAAGAGGTCCTCGGCCCCGACGCCACCAGCGGGCAGCAGTGGGCCAGTTGGCAGGCGGTCTTCGGCCCGCGCGATGATCGCGGGCGCATCGTCGAGCTCTTCGATCACGTCACCGGAGCGATCAACCCCGCGGTGCTCGATCACTACCGCGGCTACGACATCACGCACCTGCTCCGCACCCGCGGGGATGTGGTTGCCGATCGGCTGATCAACCACGTGCGCATCATCGTGGGCGATGCCGACAACTTCTTTCTGGAGCAGGCGTGCATGGCCCTGCGCGATGAACTGCAGCCGCGAATCGACGCGCGGCGCGCGAACGGCAACACACAGGAGGTGCCCGGCGGCGTGATCATCGTGCCGGGTCTGGATCACGGCAGCGTGTTCGGACATCCGAGCGTGCGGCGAATTCCCGCGGAAATGCTCGCGTACTTCCGTGCCGCGGGGCATATCCCGCCGGCGGTTGATGAACCCAAGCCGTGAGGCGAGGGGCTCAGGCTTCGATGCCCAGGTCGGCCTTGGTCAGCAGTGACTCAAAGTGAACGCCGGCGTTGGCGAAGGCCTGTGCCGCGCCCTCCTGCCGATCGATGACGGCGATGACGCCGAGAACCTTTGCGCCAGCGTCGGTGAGGATCTTCACGCCCTCGAGCGCCTGGCCGCCGGTGGTGGCGACGTCTTCGACGAAGATCACGTGCTCTCCCGGCACGAGTTGGCCTTCCATCTGCTTGGCGGTGCCGTAGTCCTTCTTGGCGTTGCGGACGAAAATGCACGGGATGCCGGTGGCCATGCACGCGGTCGTGACCAGCGGAATGCCGCCGAGTTCGGCACCGGCCAGGCGGTGCACGGGCAGGCCCGCGGCGGCACCGATGGCCCGGATGCGCTGGGCAAAGAGAAGCCCAAGGCCGCGGAGGATTTCCGGACGCGTGCTGAAGAGGTACTTGTCGATGTAGTAGGTGCTGGTGCGGCCTGAGCGCAGCGTGAAGTTGCCGCGGAGCACGCACGCGGAGGCAATCTGGCGGGCCAACTCGGCCCGGTTGAGTTCGGTGGTCGGGGCGGTGGTCATGAGCGGAGTGTACGAGCCGCCCGGCCGGGTCCGAGAGCGATCGGCGGTGCGTAGAGCGGACGTGTTGAACCAGCAAAAGCACTGGCGAGGCCCCCGGGTAGTGCAAAGGAATTGCAATGCCATGGACCTAGGGCTTGCCTTTCTGCAATAGGGGAGTACCATGAGTGCCGGGCAGTCGGCGGCCTGTGAGGCCGAGATTTGCTCGGTACATTCTGAGGAGAGAGAGATGAACTCACAGTTTTTGTGCGTTGCGGCGGTCGCCGCGGTTTCGATGGTCGGCTCGGCGATGGGCGCGATCACGGTTTCGCCTCTGGCCGGTAGCGATGATGCGTTCAACGCGCTGACCAACAACGGCACGCTCGAGCGCGCGGTGGCGGAGGCTCGCATCGGTGACTCGCCCGCCGGCGGCACCTGGGAGCAGGCGATCTGGAAGCTGGGCGCGGTGGGGCAGCCCCAGACCAGCGGGCAGTTCGCGTGGACCAGCGGCGTGCTCGTTCCGTTCACGTTTGCGTTCGACGGTGCGTCGACCGTGACGTTCACGCTCGGCTCGTCGACGCAGACCTGGAACGCCGTTGAGGGTTCCTTCACGGACATCTTCGTCCGCGTCCGTTCCACGAGCAATTCCTCCGTCGCGCTGACGCAGATGAGCGTCAGCGGCTTTGGCGCGATCGCCGACCTGACCAGCAGCGGCTCGGTCCCGGCCGCGTATCTGCGCATCAGCAACACCAGCGCCTTCGGCGCGGTGAGCATCAGCGGGCAGATGGAACTGGCCTGGACCGGCCAGCGTCCGAACGGCTCGGGTCTGGCGGCGCAGATCAAGTTCAGCAACATTCCGACGCCGGGTGCGGCGGCGGTGCTGGGTCTGGCTGGGCTGGTCGCGACGCGTCGTCGTCGCGCCTGATTCTGAGCGGATCGAGATTCTCGTGAGAAATCGAACCCGCCGCCGTCGGCCGCGCATCCGGACAAGGGGTGCGCGGCCGGCGGCGGCGGTTCATTTGACCGGCATGCCGATGCGAGCGTGAGAACGTGTACGCTTGCCGGGCGTGGTGTCACGCCATCGGAGGCTCGCCGCGGCGATGAGCGAGAAGACCGTCAGCCTGTTCAGCGCCAAGACCGCCAGTTTGGGCGGCGGCGTATCGGCATCGCTGGAGATCCCCGCGCGGCTTGGGCCCGTGGTGCTGCTGCGTGCGCTCGGCGAGGGCGGCATGGGTGTGGTGTGGCTCGGCCGGCACGAACTTCTCAACAAACTCGTCGCGGTCAAGTTCCTTCTTGCCCAGCGAACGAGCGTTGACAGCCCCGAGTTTGCGATGTTCATCGAGGGCGCACGGGCCGCGGCGAATGTTCGGCACGAGTCACTCAACCCCGTGCTGCACGCCGACGCGGTCGAGGGCGTTCCGTATCTCGTGCTGGACTACATCGACGGGCCGTCGGTCTCGGCGCTGGTGCGTCGGCATGGTGCGCTCCCCGCGGCCGTGGCCGGGGCGATGGTGCTGCAGGCGTGCGAGGGTGTCAGCGAGCTGCACGCAAAGGATGTCGTGCACCGCGACCTGAAGCCATCGAATCTGATGATCGAGCAGAACGGGCGCATCGTCGTGACGGACTTCGGGCTCGCGTGCGTGAAGCCGGTGGGGCGCATCGGGCACGGCGCAACCATCGGCACGCCGGCGTACATGGCGCCGGAGATGTTCGACGGCACGATCTCGCCGAGGACCGACGTTTATGCCCTCGGCGTGACGCTGTTCGAGTTGCTCACCGGCGATGTGCCGTTTCGCGGCAAGCTCGATGAGCTGCGGGTCATGCACAGCGATCGTGAACTGCCGATGGCGCCGATGGGAGAGCGCGGCGTACCCGAGGCGCTGCGCGAGGTGGTCATGCGCCTGGCCAACAAGAACGCGCTGTATCGCCCCAAGACCGCGCGTCACGCGGGCGATGTGCTGCGCGAAGCCATGGAGCGTGCGGGTGTTCGCCCCGCGCCGCTGAGCACGCTCCAGGCTCTGGCGAGCGGTGCGGCGATGACCGCCGGGGCCGACGGGCGCGTGAGCATCGTCGCCGGCAACCGGGCCGCGGGCGAAGGTGGTTTGGACGCGATGCTCGCCCAGGGTGGCGACGTGACGCCGGCGACCCCTTCGGCCAACACGCCGGGGTCCGGCGGCGGCGGTGCAACGCCGGGCACATTCGCGAGTGCGCCCGGTGGTGGCGTTGGCGGGGTCACGCCGGGGTACTACGACGTGTTGAGGACCATGGCCGAGACGCGACGCGAAGGGCGGCCGGGTGATCGCGCGACCCCCGGCAGCGGGCTTGCCGGTCGAACGCCCGCGGCCGCGGGGGCCGACGGGGCGGGCGCGTCTCACGCATCTCCCGGCGATGCGGGTGCAGTCGGCGATGCTCAGCGCGGAGGCGCCGAAGGGACGGTCGTGGCTGGCGCGACGGCGGCGCGCGGCCGCGGCTCGCCGCAGGCTGCGCCGAAGTTGGCACCGGGCGGGGCGGTGCGGGCGTGGGCGTTGGGCGTGGCGATCGGCACCGCGGTATTGGTTGCGGGTGTCGTGGTCGCCGAGGCGAGCGTGACTCGGTGGGCGCTGCTGTGGCTGCATGGCGTTCTGAAGCAGTCGCAGTTGATCGGCGGTGAAGCGCCGGCGATGCTCGCGGGTGCGAGCGTTCTCGGCGAGTTGCCGATGTGGATCCAGGGCGCGGTGCGTGTGGCGGTGTGGTCGGCGATCGCGCCGGTGGCGTTGTACGGCGCGGTGCGAGGGGCCCGCGTGTTCGGGCTCGCGCGGCTGGCGCCGAATCAGACGCCGCGGTGCGGCTGGTGCGGGCACGAGATCGGCGCGACGGCGACTGTGTGTCCGTCGTGCCGCGTGGCGCTCGATGCGGTCGATGCCGATGGCGAGGATCCGCCGGACCTTGGGCTCGGCGCTCGACTCTCGCGTGCGGCGTGGGGACTGGGCGTGCTCGCGTGCGTCGGGGTTCTCACGCTGGCGATTGCGCTGGCGACCGGCGCGGGCGGCGTGTGGAATCAGGGGTTCACGCTGCGGTCGCTGCTTGTGTGCGTCGTGCTTGGGCTGCCGATGTTTGCCTCTGGGGTCGGGGTGTACGTGCTGCAGGCGAGCGCGACGCTGCACCTGCGCGGGCGGACGCACTGTCCGCGCTGCGGGCTTGCGCGGGCGGTGGGGGCTGTGGGGGTGGCGGGGGTGGAGCGGGCCGGCAAGGCCCGGCGGGCGGACGAATGCCGGTGTGTTTGATGTCGGGGGTTCGGGCGGCCGGGCTCACGGAACATCGCCGCGCTTGCGGGCGCGGAGGATCTGCTGAACCTCATCGATAAGTTGAGCGAGGCGCTCGTCGCTGGCATCGAGCTTGGATTGCCGGTTGCGCTCGACTTCCTGCACTTCCTGGTAGTTGTTGATGATCGCGCCGACGATCAGGTTGATCAGGATGAACGTGCCGATGATGATCCACGACACGTAGAAGATGGTGATGAACCAGCGCGTGGCCTGAACGTTGTCGTAAGCCTCGTAGCGGAGCTGGGTCCAGTCATCGCCGGTGAGGATGCGAAAGAGCGTAAAGAGCGATTCGTGCAGCGAGCCCCAGTACTGCGGCTGGTACTGGCCGAAGAGCTTGAAGCCCATGACCGCGAAGATGTAGAAGAGCAGGATCGCGAGCATCGCGATCCACTTCATGCTCGCCACGCTCTTGAGCAGGACCTCGACGATCAGACGCAGCTCGCGGATCGAGCGGACGAGCCGGAAGATCCGGAGCACACGCAGAATCCGCAGCACGGGGGCCATGGGTCCGAGCGCGCCCAGCAGCGCCTCGGGCACCAGCGCCGCGGCGACGATCACGATGTCGAAAATGTTCCAGCCGTCGCGGAAGAACTCGCGCGTGCTCGAGCGTCCGAGAAAGCGCATCACGATTTCCACGATGAAGAACGCGGTGCAAACCTTGACCAGCAGCGCCAGGATGCCCGCCGCGTCGCTGCCCTTGGTGGCATAGGTCTCCGCGCCGAGCAGCACCGCGTTGAAGAGCACGACCGACATCGAGATCGCGTTGAAGGGACGACCCTCGACCAACTCACGCATGTTCATGCCTCGTCTCCGTAGTCCCCGCGGTTTCTCGGACGCGGGGAGGCCGATGGTACGGGCTCCGCTCGGCGTCCGCGTCCCGAGGAGCCGCCGGGCAGAGCGTTCGCCGAGCGCGGGCGCGTGAACCTGGCGCACATCTGCGGCCGACCGATCGGCGGGAACATCGGAGTTCGCCTTTGCGGGCGGATGCCGCCCCTCCGCGCGTCGATACACCAACTCGGCGCTCGGTGCGCCGAGGGAGCGCTCACGATCGACACGCACGCACGCCATCCGAACGGATCAGTCCTGCCGGCTTCGGCGCAAGGCGTTGCCGCGCCCAGCGTCGTGCTCGGCGTCGGCGGTCGTGCGATGCTCAGCGCCGGCTGGTGGGCGGAGCGCGTTGGGCCGTGGTGGCCCGCGGCGTGCGCCCGACCGAGTCTGAGCCCGTGGTCGCTGGAGGACCTGCTGGTGCGGCGCGACGCGATGAACGCGCTGGCTTCGTGCGATGCGGCGGTGCTGATCTGCCGAGAGGAATCGGACCTTCGATCGCTGCTGCGCATCGCGGCGCACCTGCGCGAGCAGGGCCGCCCCGGGCTGGCGATCGTTGAGGCTTGGGCCAGCCCGTGGGCCCAGCGGCTCGGTGCGGCGGGGCTGATCGTTCTTCCGGCTCACAGCGAGCCCGGTGTTCTCGCGGGGATGCTCTGCGGCGTGGTCGCCAACGCCCGCTCGCGCCGCGAACTCGAGGAGCAGGCCAGCACGAGCGACATCGTTCAAGCCCGCGCGCGATCGTGGCTGCGCCGAGTGGATGAAGAACTCCACATGGCGGCGAAGATGCAGCGGGAGATGATCCCGCGCGAGCGACCGGACCCGGGCGTGCTCGACGTCGGCGCGATCTTCCGTCCGCTGTGGCACGTCAGCGGCGACATCTACCGGGTCTGGCCCATGAGCGACGGGCGATGGGCCTTCATGATGGCCGATGCGATGGGTCACGGCGTTCGCGCGGCGATGGCGGTGATGATCATCGCGCACGAGCTCTGCCTGGATCACCTGCCGCAGGACCGAGCGCCGAGCGAGGCCCTCAAGCGGCTCAACGCGGCGATGTGCGACCACCCGAGCGAGGCGCTTCGCTTCGCGACGGCGATCTGCGGCACGATCGACCTGTCAACGGGCACGGTGGATATCGCCGCCGCGGGCCATCCGCACCCGCTGCTGGTACGCCACAGCCACGTGCGGCAGATCGAGCTGGACGGTCCGGTGCTCGGCGTGTTTCCCGATGCCGAGTTCGCACAGAGCACCCTCACGCTCGAGCCCGAGGCGACGCTCATCGTGCACACCGATGGGCTCGAAGAGGCCTTCGGCTCCGTGCCCGCGAACCTCGGACACGATCAGCACGCTGAAGGGAATGCAACCGACCGCGCCCGCAGGGCGCTGCTGCGCTTCAGCGATGCGTCGCGACGGGTTCAGGATCAGCTTGATGAGCTCTCGACGGAGCTCGATGACCAGTACGCCTCGCTCCATCGCAGCGACGACGTGACGGTTCTGGGCCTGCGCCGGTCGGGACGCTGAGCGTGCACAGCCTTATCGCGGCGGTCGCATCGCGGCCCGTGGGAAAGCCATCGCGAGCGAGAAGCCCGCAACGGACCTGCGGAGCTGCGTGGGGTCAGCGCTTCGGCGGATGAAGGGTCAGCACCTGTCCGGCGGGGCCCGTCAGCGTGACGATCTGCTGACCGGCATCGATGTGCGTGATGATCCAGCCTTCTTCAGGGCTCTCGCCGACGCGCCGGACCTTTGCGTTGATCATCGCCACCGCGCGATCGACGGTGCCGACGATCGACGTGACGCGCAACGACGGTACGCCGGGCTGGTTCACGACAGGCTCGATCTCCGGCTCGGGCGGCCTGGTCGACTGACTCTCAACGACCGCCGGCGGCTTGTCCATAGGGCATGCCGCGATCGTCGCGGGCTTTCGCGTGGAGAGCCACAGCGCGGCGTTCAGCGTCGCGGGAGACTCCTTGCTCGGCGAGGGCGTGGCTTCAGGCTCCGCTGGGCCCTCCGAAGTGGCGGCACTTGCGGGTGTCAGCGGAGCGCTCGAGAGCGAACGCACCGTTTGAACGATCAGCACCGGCAGCAGGCAACCGCCCAGCAGAAGCAGTTTGGCCGGGTCCATGATCAGTCGGGGCGTGTTCATCGGTCGGCCTCCGGAGTTGCCGCGCTCAGGACCCTTCGGATAGGCGTCAGGTCCGGTACGAGCACGTCGCAGCCGATCTCGGCGGTCACAACCGTCGAGCCGGCCTCGACGGGCGGAGAGACCCGCAGCATTCGGATGTGCACAAAGCCAAGGTCGCGCTGGAGAGCCTCGACGAACGCAACGACGGCCGGGAAGGACCCGCGGATGGACATGTCAAAGCCGAGGCCGCGGTCCTTGGGAGCGGGATTGGAACCCGTCGCGGCGGGATCAGACGCGGACGATGCCGCACCCGACGGCACCGCCGGTGTCGTCGGTGTGACCTGATCGATGCGGACACCCAGCCGCTCGCCCAGCGACATGAACTGCGTAAACGCCTCCGACTCGTCGGCAAGCATCGCGGCTCGCCGCTCGACTTGATCGACGCGATCGCCCAGCGCGCTGAGTTCGCGGTTCTTCTCGTCGAGACGGCCGGGGTGAGTCGTGACCGCGCTTACGCGCTGGCGCACGGCGTCCTCGGCGCGACGCTGCTCGGCCAGTTCACGCTCGCGCGGCGCGAGAACACCGAGCCAGAGGCCGGAGAGCAGGGCCGCGGCGATGCAGAATTCCGGGATCAGCGGCCGGAGTTGATTCGGATTCACGGGCGTTCCTCCGCGATGGCGCGGGCGCGTTCCTGGCCGGAAGTCATGCCCGTGACGTTCAGACCGGTCAGCGGTGCCAGCGACAACGAGAGCTCGAAGCGATGTTCCTCGCCCGTCACGGCCTCGCTCGCGGGGACTCGGGAAGTTGCTCCGAGCCGCGCATCGAGCACGAGCGGGATCGCGCCGAGCGTATCGGCGTAAGTACGCATCGCCTGCGCGAACGGTCGCTCCGCCGCCGCGCTGATCCGGCCTGTCAGGCGGAGCGTGGCGCTTCTCTCGCCGGGAGTGATCTCAGCGCGGCTGATGCGAACGTGCGGGGGCGTGGCCGCGGCGACCTCCGCCAGCAGCACCGCGAAGTCGCTCGTTGGCGACGCGTGACGCGCCACGCGGTTCTCCAGCGCCCGCATCAACTGCGTCGCCTCGGCAAGAGAGGTCTTCAGTTGCGCAAGGCGGTCGGCGTCCCCGGCGCTCCTCTGCAGATCCTCGAAGATTGAACGGGACTGCGACAATTGCACCGATGTCCAGAACCACGTCATGCACAGCAGCGCGCCGGCGGAAAGGTACCCCAGCCGCAGACCGCGCCGAGCACCGAGCATGCGCTGGGCCTGGCGAGTCTGATCCGACACCAGCCCGAGCCCGAGCCCGCGAAGCCCCGGCCATGCGGTGATGATGCTCGAGACCGGTTCAGCCACGCGCACATTCGAGGAGTCCGCAGGGCCGGTCGTTTGAGCCGGTGAGGGGATCGGTTGAGCGGCTGGTGTCGGGTTCAGCCCGATCATGCTGCCAAGAGCGCGCTCGCCGGAGATACTCAGTCCGGTCAACTGCGTAACGGACTCCGCGAGCCGACCCAGCGCCGATCCGGGACCGTCGAGCACGATACGCAGGTTCGATCGCTCGCCTTCGGTCAGACCGAAGCGGAACGACTGCTTGACCTCCACGGCCAGACGCTGCAGAACGGGCTGGAGCAGCGGGAGCACCGATGCGCCGTCGATGCCGCGTGACCTGTCGATGACGTCGCCGGGAAGCGGGATGCCGGCTTTCGCCAGCAGTGCTCTGGCCGCGGGGCGGTCGAGGGTGAGCGGCGCTTCGTCGGGCCGTCGCGATCGCATCGGTCGGGACATCGCCTCGCAAAGGGCTTCGGTCCCGATCGCGACGGTGCGGATGAAGCGGAGCGTGCCGCCGACGCCCGCGGCCATGATCGTGGAGTGCTCGCCGATCCAGATCGTCGCGGTCGCGGCGGCCGGGTCCTTCTGCCCGGAAGTCGCCGTGACGTTCCGAACGCACAGCGCAAGTGCGGGCGCATCGACCGGGAGGCACTGCATCACGTTCAGCCCTGCGCTGGTGAGCCAACTTGTCAGCGCGTCGACGCTCTGCGCGGCATCGAGGACCGCCAGCGTGTGCCGCTGCGGTGCGCCCCGGGCATTGACGGGCGAGGGGTCGGTCGCGAGCACCTGCGCATCGCTGATCGCATCAGTTGTCGAGAGCGACTCGGCGGCCTGCAGACGCGCAGCGCTGCGAGCCGCGGAGGTCGATCCTGTCGCCGGGCAGTTGTACACGCCGGCGATCGCCGTCGGAGCGTGATACAGCAGCACCGCGTCCGCGCCGCTCAGCCCGAGGCTCCGCACCAGGGCGGTGAGCGGCTCGTGCAACCCGGCGATGATGCCCGGCCAGCGGTCCTTGTAGGTCGGCGCGTCCAGTTCGTGCGCGCGGGCGTCTTCGACCCGGTCGCCGCGGCAGCGCGCGACGACCAGCCGCGTCATGGTCAACTGAATGATCGCTCGTGCTTTGGGCACCGTCGGGGCTCCGGGTCTGACCGAGACAGATTCGAACGGAGCGGGCACCGCGTAACCGAGTGCATCGAACCGTCCACCGCTTTCATCGGCCATTCCCATGCCCAACTTCGCGATCACACCTCGTCGGGGGCTGGGCGAGTTATCGGCGACCTCGACATCAAGGGGCCCGCGATGGTTCTCGGTCCAGCGCCGTTTGTGCGGAATGAAAAAGCCCCGGGCACGGGGCCCGGGGCTTTCGGATGCAGCGTGAGTGGCACCGTCGCCTTATCGGCGGCAACGATGCGGTGCCAATAAATCAGCGACGACGACGGGCCGCGGCGATTCCGGCCAGACCAAGCAGAGCGGCCGAGGCGGGGGTCGGGATGACGGCGTAACCGAAGCCGCCGCCGAACGGTCGCTCGGAGACCGTGAAGACCTGCGTGAATGCGCCGGTGGTGGTGTTGATGGTGCCGAAGCGGAAGCCGGAGGTTCCGTGGTTCTGCTGGCCGGTGGAGGTGTTGTAGGCTCCGATGCGGGTTCCGAGCCACATCTGGCCGTTGTGCCATGCGCCGCCGGCCTGGCTCCAGGTGATGCCGGTGTTGCCGATAACTGTTGGGGTGGAGATGGCGCTCAGGTTCAGAGCGCGGAGGTTGTAGCTCAAGCCGTCGAGAGCGTACATGGTGTTGCCGCTGCCCGGATAGGCCGAGGCCGGGATGCCGGGGTTCACGCCGGTGAGCACCGTCGTCGCCGCGGAGATCACCGCGCCGGTATTGGCGTTCCGGATCTGGAAGTCGGTACGGCCGCCGGTGAAGGTCGTGAAGGTGAGCAACTCGAGAACGCTTCCGTTCATGCGGAAGTCGAAGGTGTTGGTCTGTCCGCCGAGCGCCGGAATAGCCGTGGACGTGAGCGCACCGGTGGTGGTGTTGATGCGGTAGAGGTTGCCGCCGGCGGTGGTGCCACCCCAGAGGTTGCCCATCGGATCGAACGCGAGCGACGAGATCGTCGGCGCCGTAGAACCGTTGAGGGTCATGTTGATCTGCGTGACGGTCACGCCGTTGTTGCTGGTCACGAACAGCCGGTCACCCTGCGTGAAGTAGTGGGTGAGTTGGGCGCTCGCGGCGCTGCCGGCAACAAGAACCAGACCGATCGCTGCGATGACACGATTCATCTCTCTCTCCTCTTTGCATTGGGCTCTCGCCCATGCTCTACCCGCTCGGGATCGGGCGACAACACGCCAAGACGACGACCCCGGACGAACGTAAGTATCTTCCCGAAATGCCCGGCGTCAATCCCGAGAATGAGAAGATCGTGTGCAACGCCTGAACTCGACCCGATCGGGTGTCCCAAAGTGGCACAGGCCAGCTCGGCGGCAGTACCGGCGACGAGGGCGTTCACGAAAAAACCCCGGGCATGAGCCCGGGGTTGAAGTGAAAAGTCCCGATGTCCGAAGCGCGAGTCGATCTCGAGGCGAGATCGTCCTCAACGCCCGACGCGCTTCTTGCCCGCGCCGAAGGTCGGCATGCCCTCGCCCTTCTCGTACATGTCCGCGAACTTGAAGCCCTTGCGGCCCTTCCAGGCCTTGCGGTGATAGGCGTCGCTGGCCAGCAGCGGGAAGAGCGCCGAGAGCTCGCCGAAGACCATCTGCTCGTGCACGACGTCGACCTTGCCCCAGGAGCAGGCCTCGCGAAGCGTCGAGCCCGAGAGTGCGCCGTCGCGGCTGTCGGCGACGGTCATCTGGATCGCGTACTTGTGCATCCCGATGTCGCCGCGGGCCTTGCCGCCCTTGCGCTCGTTGAGCAGTTCGGCGGCGACAACGATGTCCTGGGCGAAGTTCTTGGGAACGCCGCCGCCGAGCATCAGCAGCCCGGTGTCCTTGCACATGAGCTTGATGTCGGTCAGTTCGCGGAAGTCCTTGCCGCTGTCGATGGCGACCTGCCCGCGGCCTTCCTCGATAGCCTCGGTCTGCTGGAGCACGATGCCGAAACCAGCCGAGCAGTCGCTGAACGCGGGCACGAAGATCGGCACGCGCTTCTGGTAGCAGGTCTTGACGATGCTCTCGTTCTTCGCGTACTTGGGGTTGTTGGCCAGGTACGCGCCCATCGCCTCGATGAACTCGCGGCTGGAGTACGCGCCGGGCGCGAACTGATTGAAGATCTCGTACGTCGCGTGGTCGCACGCGCGAAGGTCGTCCTCGTTGATGTACGTGTCGTAGATCCGGTCGATCATCATGTTCCGCAGCGTCATGTCGTCGACGGGCGGGGCCTCCGGGCTGCCCGGGGCGATGTAGTGCTTGAAGCCCATGCCCTCGAAGAAGTCCTGGTCGACGATGTTCGCGCCGGTGCTGACGATCGCGTCGATGCAGTTGTTCTCCACCAGCGTGATCAGCGCCTTCTTCAGCCCCGCGCTGATCAGCGAACCGGCCAGGGTCAGGATCACGGCGCAGTCCTTGTCCTTGAGCATCATGCTGTAGATGTCCGCGGCGTTCGCCAGCGTGCGCGACGAATACGCCATGTCGCGGTAGCTGTCGATCACCGGCCGCGCGTCGAACGCGGTGATGTCGATGTGCTCGATCGGGCGGCTGAGCAGGTCCTTCTTCGTCCACTTCGGGCTTGCCATGATCTGGCTCCTTCTGTCCGTTCGCGGATCTCGGGCTGTGCGGCGCTCCATCACGCTGATTCTCGTCACACTCCGCCGGGCGCTGCGCCGACGGCAGATTGGTCCGAGAATGTCGCGATCGATCGCCGAGGCACACCCGCGTCCGCGTCCGGACTCGTCGTCACTGGCCAAGCCCCCCTGGCCACGGATGGTGTGATTTCCCGCCGGGGGTGGCGACGGGGACTCCATCATTCTAGGAATGCGACCCGGCGAATTCCGCTCATGACGCAGTGATGGTCCGAGATGCGGGTGCTGAATCCCCCTGCTCGGGGACTCGGGATCCGTCAGACTTGAGGAGTCAGCCCGAACCTGTACTTCGGCAGCGAATGTCGCTTCAGTCGCGTTTGCGCCGGCTCGATACGACCAGTGCTCCGGTGTTGACCGGTGAGTTTTCCTGGCCAATGGAGAGTCGAGCATGCACTTGCGAGATCTCGGTATTCGAACGCGTGTCTTCATCCTTGTTCTGGTTCCGATTCTGGGACTTGTCGCGGTGCTGCTCTCTTCGTGGAGTGTCATGGCACGTGTGCGCATCGGCGGCCCTGTGGCGACGGAGCTCATGGCCCAGAAGGACCTGATCGCCGACATTCTGCCGCCGCCGCTGTTCATCGTCGAGGCGCATCTGCTCGCGCACGAGATCATCACCGCGACGACGCCCGCACAGATCGAGTCGGCCGTCAAGGGACTTGAGAAGTGCAAGGAGCAGTTCAAAGAGCGTCGCGAGTTCTGGCGCAACGGCTTGACCGATGAGCTTGCCGATGCGATGTACGAGCGGGTGATCCCCGCCGCGGAGCAGTACCTGACGCTGGCGACGACCGATCTGGTGGCCCACGCCAGGGCCGCGCGACGCGAGCAGGCCCAGGCGCTCGTCCGGGGTCGGCTCGAGGAGTTGTTCTCGGAGCATCGCGCGGCGGTTGTGTCGGCGGCGGAGCAGGCGACGCGTCTCGTCGAGCAGACGGCAACGCGAGCGGAGGCCGAGGTCGCCGCGGGGCTGCGAACGATGCTGGTGTCTGCGGGCATCGCGGTGGTGCTGATGGTCGGCTTGGCGACATGGGTGGGGTTGTCGATCAGCGTTCCGCTGCGCCGCGTGCTCGAGGCGATGCGGGAGGTGGCCCGCGGCAACGGCGACCTGCGCAAGCGCATCGACGTCAAGCCCGATGCCTCCGAGATCGGTCAGTTCGTGACGCTGTTCAACAGCTTCACCAGAACGATCAACTCGATCGTCAGGGAGATCGACGCCACGGGGCGCGAGCTCAACGAGCGCGCCGGGCAGATCAGCGCCGCCGCCGCTCGAAGCGTTGAGGAACTGGAGAAGCAGGAGTCCAATATCCAGCGCATCGGTGCGACCGTTGATGAACTCACCGGCAGCACAGCATCGATCATCGGATCTTCTCAAAGGGCGACCGAGTCCGCGCAGGCGACCGGCAGTGTCGCTGGAGAGGGCGAGTCGACCATGAAGCTCACCATCCAGGGCATGGAGCGCATCAACGAGGCGGTCGACGCCGGTTCGCAGTCCGTGCAGACCCTCGGCAGCCGATCCGATGAGATCGGACAGATCATCGGCGTGATCAACGACATCGCCGACCAGACCAACCTGCTCGCCCTGAACGCGGCCATCGAGGCCGCCCGCGCGGGCGAGCACGGCCGCGGCTTTGCCGTCGTTGCCGATGAGGTTCGCAAGCTCGCCGAGCGCACCACGCAGGCCACCAAGCGGGTCGCCGAGTCCATCCACCTGATCCAGTCCGAGACCACCACCGCGGTCGATCGCATGCGCGACGGCTCGGCCCAGGTTCACGCAGGCGTTGAACTGGCCCGCAACGCCAGCGACGGCCTTCGGCGGATCGTCGAGCAGATCCATGCCACGACGGGCGTCATCGCCGACATCAGCAACGCCGCGGCCGGACAGGGCGCGCTCAGCAATCAGATCTTGCGCGACCTCGAGCAGGTCACGGCCACATCGACGAGCGTCACCGCGGCGGGAAACGCCACGCGCCAGGCCGTCGCGGAGCTCTCCGAACGCACCAAGCGCCTCATCGAGACCGCCTCACGATTCTCGTACGAGAGACGCGATGAGGCGGCGCCCCGGATCGCCTGCGAGCCGCACTGGTCCAGCGAACTCGGCGGCGTGACCGATGTGTCCGCAACCGGGTGCCGCGTGCGCATCGCCCCGGACGCGGAGGTCGTCAATGGTTCGCGCGTTCGCCTGACGATCGGCAGCGGCCAGCGATCGTTCGAGGCACGGGCTCGGGTCGCATGGGTCCGCGTGATCGACGGCCAGCGATTCTGTGGGGTCCACTTCGATGAACCGCTTCCCGCGATCGCCGCGGAGGCCGAGAGATCTCCGAGCCACGCTCACGGGTGAGGCGATGGCGTGACCCGTGTCACCTGGCCCATGAGGAACTCGATGGCGACCACGTCCCCAAGGGTCAGGGTCGACATCGTGCACGCATGCACCGGCACACGCACACGCGACGCCTCGTTGTTCGGAACCTGCTCGGCGGTTTGGACGAGCAGGTCGAGATACTCATCGCCGTGGATGGTCGTGCGCTGAACGTCAAGCACCGTCGCACGAACGGTCCCTGCGATCGGTCCTGGCATGGGTCAGCTCCGCAATGCTGGTGACACACTCGCGGCTCGTGCTGATATCGCGGCCGAGCCCTTCGATGCGAAGCCTAAAGTACGCCATGAGCGAGATTCTTCAACAGTATCGCCCGGGCAGCAAGGTCCGCGTCATTCAGCAGATGCCACGCCAGGAGCGTGGCGGCGGCACGCTGACAACCGAAGTCGTCGGCACGGTTGTGCGCGCCGAGCAGATGAAGACCGGCTCGTGGTACGCGCACGGCAAGAACGACAAGCTGTGGCTCGATCGCCTCGTGCTCAAGAAGGCCGATGGGGAGATGGTGTTCCTGAACCTCGATCAGTACACGAAGGTGGACTTCGTCGACTGATGGGGCGGACGCAGGCTCAGTCCTAAGTCGGGGTGCGGCACGCCGGGATTGCCGCGCTGGTCACTCGCCGCCGCGGCCCGGTATGGGCCGCTGGAACCCGCCAATTTGGCCCAAAAAGATAACGGGGCCGGCTCTCGCCAGCCCCGTGTCACGTTCAGTCGTTCACGCCGCGGTACGACCGCGAGGTGAGGCCCCGCGACGATTCGGGGGCCGACGCCTGGGTGCCGACGCATGCTGCGTGGGTGGACCGCTCGGGCGAGAGCGTGAGCCCTTCAGCCCGGGTCCCGGCACCCCAGAGGTCACTTCTTCTTCTTCGCGGCCTTCTTCTTGGCCTTCTTCTTGGCAGCCTTCTTCGCCATGGGTGCTCCCCGGACTTCGTCCGGTTCAAGGAACTCCTCGGCTGCCGCACGCTCCGAGCGCGCGACCGAGGAGATGGATCATGCTCACGTTGAGTCTCTATCGGACACGGCGCGGGCCATTCTTGAGACACACAACGGCTCGGAACGCTCTCCGAGCAGGTACACAAGAACGGTTTGTGCGCCCTTTGTCAAGCCACCGACCAATGTGGATGAGTTTTTTGTCCGCGCGCACGCGTGTCATCGCGCTCGGTGAACACACTCGTGATCGCTCATCGCGCGACATCACGCGCAGCATCGCGCGCTGCGCATCGGCGCATCGCGCGCGACGCTCTCGAGCATGCTCATTCATCAAGCGTGCCGACTCTGCGCGCTGACTTGTCGCCGCGAGACTCGCCGCCGATGTGCGCGCTTCAGCGCGGCGCGTGAGCCAATGGCTCTGCCATCCGACGCCGCGGCCGGCGCGACAGGTCGGTTCGATTCCTCCGCTCCGGACCTTGGAGCGACGGATCGACGATGCATGCTGCCGGTTGTGCTCCCGGCGAGGCGGCCGGCAACTGGCCGATTCTCAGGCTCAGCCTCATCCGCGCCTCAGGCCCATACCCCAAGCCGAACTCGGGAATTCATGGGCCAAACGCGCGTATCGCTGAGTCGTGAGACGCTCATGTGTGAACGAATTGACTACACCGGCAGATCATGCTGGCCAAGGTTCGATAAGCGTGTACCTTTGTCGCACACCCCCGGAGAATTACCGTGTCCATCCGCAAACGCTCCATGATCATCCGCCGCGCAATGCCCGGCGTTCGCACGCTGCTGACATCGATGCCCATACTGGCCATGGTCGCCGTCTGCTCACTGGCAACGTTCCCGCGCATCGGCGTGACACATGCCATGGCACAAGGCGGGACGGCCTTTCTCTTCACCGGCTCATTGCGCACCGTCGCCGGGCCATACTCCGGCTTGGCCGAGTTCCGCTTCTCGCTCTTCAACAGTCCCTTTGGTGGCGAGCTGGTCGGCTCGCCGGCCACGCTGCTCTTTTCTGAGGTGAACGTCACCGATGGCGTCTTCAATGTCTCGCTGGACTTCGGCGCCAGCGCCTTCAACGGGGACGCGCGGTTTTTGCAGATCGATGTCCGCACGCCGCAGAGCGGCACCGAGTTCACGGCCCTCGCGCCGCGCACCCCCATCGGCGCATCGCCCGTCGCCATCTTCGCTCTCAGCAGCGCGTCGAGCACCCCCGGGCCCGTCGGTCCACCCGGCCCCGCAGGCCCCGCAGGCCCAGAAGGCCCCGCTGGCGCCTCACCCTTTACCCTGGTTGGCGGCAATGCGTCCTTCGGGAGCGGCGCGCTGCTCCTCGGGGCAACCTCCGCGGCTGCCAACACACGGATGCGTCTGGTCCCGGCCTTCCCCGCCGCGGCGGGCAGCACGCTCGTCAGCGAGAGCCCGGCCATCACCGACGGCTCCGGCAGCGCCTTCGGCGTCGTCGGCACCACAAGCGCCACAGCGCCGTTTGCCACCTCTGCGGGCGTCTTGGGCCAGTCCACCGCCGCCTTCGGCCCCGCGCACGGCGTCCTTGGCCGCGTTTCATCCGCAGCGGGCAACGCCGTCCGAGGCGAGAGCAGCGCGACGACCGGCGCGGCCATCGCGATTTCCGCCACGGCCGCCAGCAACGCGCTTGGTGCATTTGCCATCTCAGGCCGCAACACCATCACCGGCGTGAACGGTGCCGCCGGCGGCTACGGCGACCTGTTCACCCCGAACTCCGCCGGCGTAAGCCCGCTGCTGACCGGCCCGGTCGGCATCGCCGGCTCCACCGCGAACACCACGTTCGGTGCGGGCGTGCTCGGCGTCGCGGAGATCAACGGCTCGTCATCGTCCACCACGATCGATCGCCCGACCTTCGGCGTCGTCGGCCTCTCCCGCGGCAACGACCGCACCATCGCCGTCGCGGGATATGACACCTCGTCCACCGGTTCCCTGAACTTCCGCTCGGCGGTGTACGGCGAGACCCGCGCCGACCCTGTCAGCAGCCCGAATGTCTACGCGGGCTACTTCAAGGGCAAGACGGCCGTGGTCGGATCCCTGAGCAAGTCCGGCGGATCGTTCAAGATCGACCACCCGCTCGACCCCGCCAACAAGTATCTCTATCACTCGTTCGTCGAATCCCCGGACATGCTCAACATCTACAGCGGCGTCGTTCGCACCGACGACCGCGGCTTCGCCACCGTCACACTGCCCTCGTACTTCGAGGCCCTCAACACCGACTACCGCTACCAACTCACCATCATCGATGAGTCCGGCAGCGACGAGTTCATCCAGGCGAAAGTCGTCTCCAAGGTCAAGAACGGGCAGTTCGTCCTGCGCACCAGCAGCCCGGGCACCGAGGTCTCATGGCAGGTCACGGGCATCCGCAACGACGCCTGGGCCCGCGCCAACCGGATCGTCCCCGAAGTGGACAAGGTCGGCTCGGCCAAGGGCACGTACCTGCACCCGGAACTCTTCGGCGCCGCGGTAACGCCGCCCGATCAGCGAGCCGGACTGGGCGAAGAGGTCAAGCCCTGACGCGGCCCGCGTTCCCGCGGCTACTTGATGCGTGAGACCTCGACCTTGCCCCCGGCGATGTCCTTGATCGCCAGGCCCATCGCGCTGAGTTCTCCGCGAATCGCGTCCGAGCGTGCGAAGTCCTTCGCCTTTTTGGCGGCGGCTCGTTCGTGGAGTTTGGCGATCACGCCGGGGTCGGGGCTCAGCCCGTCGATGAACACGCCGATATCCGTCGTCGATGTCGCCGCGCGCTCCAGCGACAGCACGCCCAGCACGCGGTCGATCGCCCGCATCGCGCGCGCATCCGCGGGCGTCGGCGTGCCGATGCCGGACACGAAGGTGTTGATCGCCCCGAGCGCACCGGCGATGTTCAGATCCTCGCTCAGGCACGCCGCGACATCGCGCAGCACCGGCATGTCGGGCAGTGGCGACGCATCCGCCGCATCGGCCGGCGCTGCATCGGCGACTTTGCGCCAGCGATCGATCATGCGCTGGGCATCGCGAACCCCCTGCTCGGTGAAGTCGGCGTTGGTGCGATAGTGGGTGTTGATCAGCGCCAGCCGGATCGCCCCGGCCTGATGGCCCTTCTCCAGCAGATCACGGATGGTGTAGAAGTTGCCCTTGCTCTTGGACATCTTCTGGCCGTTGATGAACAGATGCCGCGCGTGGAACCACACCCGCGCGAACACGGGTGATCCGCTGGCGGAGCATGACTGGGCGACCTCGCACTCGTGGTGCGGAAAGATGTTGTCCTCCCCGCCGGAGTGCAGATCGATCGTCCCATCGGCCCCGGCCAGGCGATTCGCGGCCATGACCGAGCACTCGATGTGCCAGCCGGGATAGCCCTCGCCGTACGGGCTCGGCCACTTCATGATGTGGCTGCGGTCTTCCTTCCAGAGCAGAAAGTCCGCGGGGTGCTCTTTGCCCGACTGGTTCTCATCGCTCACGCGCCCGCCCGCGCCGGCTCGCAACTGGTCGAGCGTGTTGCCGCTGAGCGTGCCGTACGGCGGGAACGACTGCACCCGGAAGTACACCGCCCGCTGTCCGCTCTTTCCGGCGACATACGCGTGGCCCTTGTCGATGAGCTTCGCGATCATCTCGAGCATCTGCGAGATCATCTTCGTGGGCCGCGGCATGAGCGTCGGATCGGCCTGCGCATCAATCGCCACGCCCAGCCCGAGCGTGCGCGCGTCCTGCAGGAATCGCTGCGCGTAGAACTCCGCGATCGCGTACGGATCGCGCGGATCGATCGATGCTCCCGGCGGCAGCTTTCCAGCCTTCTTGGCCTCCTCAAGACGGCGACCCGCGACCGCCATGCGGTCCTCGCCGTTCTCGCCCCCCTCGGCATCGTCGGTCATGTGCCCGACGTCCGTGATGTTCATCACGTGAACCACACGCCGCCCCGCCGCGCGTTCGGACGCGGGACGGGCGTCGTTCTCCAATTCGCACATCGGCGACTGGATGAACCGCCGCAGCAGATCCGCGGCCAGGAACGATCGGAAGTTCCCGACGTGCGCATCGTCGTACACCGTCGGCCCGCAGGAATAGAACGTCACGCGACCGGGATCCGCGGGGCGGAATGGCTCGACTCGTCGGCTCAGCGTGTTGTACAAGCGCAGCGGCACCGGTTGCTCCCAGGTGGAAAGGGGTGATCTTTGGCAAGAAAAAGCGCCGAGGCCCGGGGTGCCATCCGAGCGATGCTCGGATGACACGCGGGGCGATCGGCGCTGGGTCGATCGTCGGATTGTTGCCCGTCCCGTGCCGCCGCGGGGCGGTCGGAGCCCGGCGGATCAGTTCCCCGCCCGGCCCGTGAGGGTGTACAGACGGTTCTGGTTCAGGATCGGCACGTTCGTCGCCGCGGCCTGGGTCACCAGCCGGTCATACTCGCGCTGGATTTGCTGAAGACGCAGGAAGTCCTGGATCTGCCCGATCGGCGCATCGGTCGGCGGCTGGGGCGGCAGCACCGGTCGCGAGCCAAGGATCAGGAAGTCGACATCGCCCGTGAGCTGATCGCTCAGGCGGCCACCCCACGCCGAGATCATCGCCTTGATCTCGCCGGCGCCCTCGGGTGTCGAGGTGCCCGTGAGATTCGGGTCGAAGTTGCCGAAGACCACGAAGGTGTAGACCTTGTTCGGGTCGTACACCGGATTGGCGATGACATCACCCTTGACGATGCCGTGGCCGCGACGCGGGCGGATGACCCGGGCGGTGGACCCGTTCTCCTCAACGCGCGTCACCTCGATCGTCGCCTTGCCAGCGCTGTACTCGCCGGTGCTGCTCGGGCGGATCGCCGCGGCACTGGTGTAGACCTCGAAGGTCATCCCGACAAACGCCTTCTGATTCCTGCCGAGGTTCAGGTAAACCAGCGACGGGTCGATCGAGTCAAGACCGGCGATGAGGCCGTCAACCAGCGCAGCCTCATCGGCCGGACGCAGGCCCTGGTTGCCGCGGCCGCGGGAGAGCTCGCTGAGCTTGTCCTGCAGGATCCTGTTCTCGTCCTCGAGCTTCTTCTTCTGGTCCATCAGCCGGGCGCGCTCGTCGTTGGCCTCGGCGCGGATCCGGTCGATCTGGGCCTTCATGTCGCTCGTGGCGCTCTCGATCTGCGTCCGGAACGTGTTCGCGTTGGCGCCGAACTGGTTCACCTCGTCCGTGGCCTTGCCCAAGGCCGCGGCGGTGCTGGCCGACATCGCATCCACGCGGTCGCGCAACTCCTTCATCGTGCTCTCAGCGGCCAGACGAGCCTCATCGGCCTCCTTCGCGGCTCGGCGGGCTGCGTCCCGCTCCGTCCGCAGGCGGCTGATCGCGCTGGCCAGGCTCGTCGCGTTGTCGTTGTCCTTGAGGATCGTGTCGATGTTCGACACGAGATTCGAAAGCCGCCCGGTGCCCGTGCCGGTCACCTTCTCGCCGAAGGACCGGGACAGATCGCTCAGGTGCCCGACGAGGCTCTTGCGTGAGCCGCGAGCCTCCTCGATGAGTTCACGCGTGGCGGGCTGGTTCCGCTCGCTGTCGCGGACGATGTCCGTCGTCTCCGTCCGCAGGCTCGCCAGAGTCTGGCGCTCGGTGTTGCGCTGGTTGTACATCACCAGTGTGAGCACGAAGAACGTGATCGTGGTGATCACCAGAACCACCACGGTAACGACCAGGCCGGTCGACGAACTGGAGCGGGCTGCCATGCAATCACCTTTCAGAGCGCCTCGCGGCGCGGACGCGGACCCTGAGCGCCGACATCCGTCGACGCCGCCAAGACGATAAGTGTCGCGTCTCCGAGGCCCGGGGTCAAGATGCCCGAAGAGAACCCGACCAGACCGACAACTTTCCCCATTCACTGGACACCCACGCCACCCCGGCCTATGCCGTAGCCCATTCACTTACACTCGGGTATGGGGAGGCGACCGTCCCCGCGCGGCATCCGCTATCGTCAGTCCGCCCCAACGGCCGATCCTGAGACTCCATGTCCACGCCGCGACAAACCGACCGTGGCCCCGACCATCCCGAAACCGCCGGGCCGGTTCCCATCGTGCTCGTCGGCGGCGGGGGTCACGCGATGGTCGTCGCAGAGGCCGCGCTGCTCTCGCGCTATCCGGTCGCCGGCTTCCTTGATGACGACCCCGCCGCGCCGCTTTCGGCGATCCTCATCGACCTGCCCCATCCATTCCCTACGCCGGCGCACCTGGGCGGTCTGGTGGAGTTCGAGCGACTGGTCGACCGCCACTGGATCATCGCTGTTGGCGACCTGCGGACCCGCCGCAGCATCCTGCGTCAACTCGCCTCACGCGCCGGAGTCCTCGGCCTGACCGATCACCCCTCCGCCGCGCCGCAGTCAAACCCGAACGCAGCGATCGCCGCCGAGCCGAACGCCGATTCGAGGCGCGCCGCAACAGGCGCGACCAGTCCCGCCAACGCGTCCCTCGCGCATCCGCGGCTGGTATCGACCAGCCGCATGCCCGAGCCCTCGCCGACATCGACCACCGCCGGCGCGCGGTCGGTCGTTCATCCCGCGGCGTTCATCTCACCCTCGGCGCTGGTCGGTCCGGGTGTGTACGTCGGCCCGCGCGCTCTGATCCACGCGCGGGCGCGCATCGGGGCGCACGCCATCATCAACTCGGGGGCGATCGTCGAGCATGACTGTGTGGTCGAGGAGAACGCGCACATCGCCCCCGGTGTGGTGCTCGGCGGCGCTGTGCACGTGCACCACGACGCGATGGTGGGGCTCGGCGCACGGGTTCTGCCCGGTGTTCATATCGGCGCTGGCGCGACGGTGGGGGCGGGCGCGGTGGTCACGGCCCCGGTTGCTCCGGGCCGGACCGTCGTGGGCGTGCCGGCGCACGAGCCCTGACCCCCGCGGCAAAACGACAACCGGCTCATCCAGAGGATGAGCCGGCTGCGACGAACGGGTCAAACGCTTTGGGGTGGGTCGAGACTCAGGCCCGCTGGCAGAACACCCAGTTGGTCCGGGTGGCCGGGTCGCGGTACATGTGGATCTTGACGTTGGTGGGCTTCATCTTGAAGTTGAACGTGTAGGGGAACGCGAGGTTCAGGTTGTTCGCGGCGACGCCCTTGCGGAACGAGCCGTAGAACAGCCCGTTGTTGGTGCAGGGGGCGATCTGCGTGAAGTAGTGACGGCCCTCGAAGTTCGGGATCGCCACGCCGCCCAGCTCGGACTGGTAGCGGTTGACCATCACGACCTTGCCCGAGTCGTCGATCTTGACGCAGCCGAAGTCGAACGAGTCGATGTCGGCGCGGGTCAGGTTCGCGAGGTTCGCGAAGACCTCCGGCGGAACGAAGGAGCCGGGGGTGCTCGGGGCGTTGCGGTTCATCATCCGGTCACGAAGCATTGAAGCGCTGCTCACTGGTTGTCTCCTTGCGTGTTCTGGGTGCTGGCCTTCCATTCGGCCTTGATGACGGGCTTGTCACCATCGAGCTCGAAGGTGACGGTCTTGGTGGGGTACTGGCTGTCCAGGTGCTGGCTCAGCTCCTGCACGGTCTGGAGCAGCTGGAACGTCGCGGGGTTCCCGGTCGCCGGTAGGTTGCCGTAGGTCTGGTACAGGTCGTTGAGCTGGGACTCAAGACTCCGCACCATGTCGACGATGCTCTCCGCGTCCGACGCGCCGATTTCCTGCTGCAGCCAGTCGCGCTCGGCGTACAGCGCTTCGAGCTGGTCCTCCATCGTTCCGTTTGTCACTTCGTTCATCGCGGGATCCTTTCTGAGAGTGCGTGCTTGACCCGTCTCGACGCCCGCCCGACGCACTTCAGGGCCGACGCCGCTTCGTGTTTCTTTGCTCCGAGTCAGGCCGCGCGACGGATCGGCTGGGCCAGGAACTCGGTGATGGTCGTGATATCGGTCGGTGTCAGCAGGCCCTCGACCTCGCCGAGGAGCATGCTGATCGATGTGCCGCGGAAGGCCGACTCGGCGTCCGCGACGCCCGTCCGGAAGATGCAGTAGTTCGCCTTGGTGTTCAGCGCGATCCAGCGGCTCTTGAGCTCGATGTAATTGATCGCAAGAGTTTCGGCGATCTGCTCGTCGTCCTCGATCGTCCGCAGAAGATTGCAGAGATCATCGCGCAGCGCCGTGATCCACGCGAGCGTACGAGCGACCATCGCCGGGTCCGCGTCGGGCCAGGTCTCCAGCGCCTCGCGGATCTTCGTTTCGATCTGGGGATTGGTGAGGGTCTCGATTGCGCGTTGGAGCATCGCCGGTTCTCCGCGGAACGGTGTGTTTCGCCGGTCGGATGGAACTCGGTGAGTTGCCTCTCCACCCGGCACCCTTGCATCGGACGGTTGTGCGCCGCGGACAAGGTCTGACTTCTCACACTTTCGCTCATCCACCTTCGCGGGCGGGTGTCCGGCTCGTCACAGCCCGCACAGTCCGCACAGGCCCACCGCCGGAACCCCGCCAATGACTCCCGAGCCCCCGGCCCGCGGCCAATCGCGAGCCATCCATCGGCTCACGCGCACTTGCCGCGCGTTGCCACGATCGCTTTCTCTCTCTGCCCGGAGTTACCGCCGCCATCGATCCGGGAGTCACCGCATCGGATCACCTCCACAGGGTGGCTGTCACCGGGACACCATCTTCGGGTGGCATCTTCGATCCGGCGGCGTCCTTACCAGAAGGACGCACGCGTTTGGTTCGATAAGACGAGGGGAAGTCATGCGGGCAACCGATTGCCACGCACGCCGCCTGATGTTGTGAAAAGTCCCCAAGCGCCAACCCCAGACGATTGATCGCCACGCAGGAGCGACCGGACGTGAGCCCTCAACCCTCGCAGCCCATACAGCCAAGCCGACCGCCTGCGTCACCCGTTGGCGGGCACGAAGAACTCCTCCGCGCCCTCGATGAGCAGGCCCGGCTGGCGCAGACACTGCGCGAACTTGTCCGCGAAACACTCGAACCATCCACCGCGAGCGGGGATTCCGCCGCCGCTTCCGATGCCACGCCCGCCGCTTCGAGCGGTGGCACATCTCCGACCACCGGCACACCCGCCAACCCCGCAGACCCATCGGCACGCGAGGCCCTCGCCGGCGAGGCGTGCGCCTGGCTTGATGAACTCCGCGCACTGCCGCTGACCGAAGGGGCGCAGCCCATCGCGGAACTCGCCGACGTTTCATCGCGCGCGTTGCGGAAGGCTCTCGAAACGGTCGGCGCCCATGACGATGCGACGATGTCCCTGCTGGATGAACTCGCGGCGACCGTCGAGAGCATGATCGGCGACTTCCGCACCGCCGGCGGCGCTCGCGCGCCGGAGCAGTTGCTCGCAGAACTGCGCGACATCGCCGGCGAACAAGACGCACAGCCGAGTCCCGACGCGACAATGACCTCGCCGGGCGAACTCATCACGGATCCCGCGGCCACGAACGTGTCGGACGTGTCGGACGCCGATGCACCCGCGAGCCCGGCGCAAACGCTCCTGCCGCTCCAGCCGCCGCAGCAGTCGGAACCGCCGGTCGCCGAAGCGCAGCCCCTGGCACTGCCGAATGCCGAGCCGGAGCCCGAGGCGTTCATCGAGCCGATCGCCTCGCCCGAGCCGCTGACCACCGAGCCCTCAGCGGACATCGAAACTCCGTCGGAGACCGTGCTTTCCGATGCGCAGCCCCTCGAGACCGTCGACGCGACGCCCCCGGCGAGCGATCCTGATCCCGCCGCGGCGTTGTCGGAGCTCTCCGCCCAACTCGCCGCACTGGCCGATCGCATCGACCTGACCGAGCCGCCCGCGACCGCCGCCGCTGAAGAGCCGACCTCGCCCGTCGCGCTCGATGAGCCCGCTTCGCCGACATCCGATCCGGTCGCCGACGCGGCTCTCCAACTCCCGACCGAAGCCACACCCACCGAAGAAGCCTCGCTTGAGCCCCGGGCGGACCAGGCCGCGACGGAGCAGTCGATCGACTCAAGTCCCTTGGGCGAAACCGATCCGGCCTCTGAAGCGCCGATCGCCGCGGCACAGCCTGCCGTCGCCGCGACGGACTTCGATCTGTCGATCGATCCGCAGTTCACGATGCCGCATCCGCCCGAGCCGCCGGTTGCCCTGGTCGTCGCGCCGCCCGCGATCGACTTCAACGCGATCAATGCGGACACGGCCGACACTTCCGAATTCTCCGAACCGGAGTCGGCGCCCATCGCCGAGGTGCCCGCTGACGCGACCGAGGCCCTCGCCGACGCCGACACGGATACTCCCGTCACGTTCGAGGCTCCCGCTGAACCGTCAATCGAGCCTGCCGCCGATTTCCCCGCTGAGGCCGCGACCGAGCCGGTCGCCAGCGAGCCCGAGGCAACCCCAGACCAGCCCGCCGAACCCGCCGCGCCATTCGTACCGCCTGTCGCCGACGCCGTCTCGGCGGACGCGCCGTTGCCGTCGGGCGAACTGACCGCCGAGCAGATGGCCGCGCTGATGTCCGGCGGCCTCGACCCGACCCCGGGCGACGCAGTGGCGGCTCCCGCGGCACAGTGGGGGTCCTTCCCGCTGTCGCTCGAGGCCAGCCGGGTCGAGCAGTTGCAGTTCATGGTCGCCGCGGCGAAGGTGCACCTCGAGAACCTGAACGTCGGCTTGGCCCAGGCGGCGGAGTTCAGCACCCGAACCGACGGCTGCCAGACGCTCCGCGAGCTGGCCAACGCGGTCGATGTGATCGCCGAGGCCTTCAACTTTGAATGCCTGGGGACGCTCTCACGTCTGTATCGCGAAGCCCTCAACGCATTGCCGACGGTCAGCGACGAGGTGCTGCCGGAACTGCTCGCCCGTGTCATCGCCATCGCGGGCCTGTTCGAGCAGCACCTGCTCGGGCTCGAAGTCGGCATGGAGATGCGCTGGCAGACCGAACTGATTTCAAGACGCGTCGGCCGGCTCTGCTCGGGTCGAACGCTCGCCGAGAACATCGCCGGCTGGCACAAGGGCGAGGTCACGCGCCTGCTGGAACTCGACGGAGTGAACGAGCCGATCAGCCCCGTACCGGTCGAGGGCGGACCGAGCGTGGAGATCGCGCCGGGCTGGTTCTGTCACCCGGTCCTTGCCAAGTGGTTCGATCCCGAAGCCGCGGCCGCCGCCGCGGCAGAAGCGGCCGCCGCGAACGCCAACACCCAGAAGCCGACCGAGAGCAACACGTCGCTGGTCCGTGTTCCGGCGGTCGTGCTCGACAAGCTCCTGGACACGGTTTCGCAGCTCGTGCTGAGCAAGAACCGCGTCGTGAGCCTCTCCCGCACGCTGCACACCGAAGAGGGACGTCAGCATCGCATGGAGGAACTGGCGACGACCGCCGACGATCTGACCCAGCTCTGCTCGGACCTGCAGTTGATCATGATGCAGGCCCGCATGCAGCCGGTGGGCAAGCTCTTCGAGCGCTACCCGCGCGTCATCCGTGACGTCGCCAGTGTCGCCGACAAGACCGTCGAGCTGAAGCTCGAAGGCGGCGCGACGCTCGTGGACAAGCACGTGTTCGAGGGTCTGGGCGAGCCGCTGGCCAACCTCCTTCGTGCCGTGGTGCAGGGCTCGATCGAAAAGTCCGATGCCCGCGCCGCGCTGGGCAAGCCCGCGACCGCCGTGCTCGTGCTGCGGGCGGAGAACCAGGGCTCGCAGGTCTTCATCACCCTCTCGCACGACGGCACCCCGCCCGACCGCGTGACCATCCTGCAGAAGGCCGTCGAGAGCGGGATGCTCACCGAGGCCGAGATGGGCTCCATCGCTGAGAACGACATCCCCTCGCTGCTCTTCCGCGATGGCAGCGGTGATGCGGCTCTGGCCAAGGTCGGTGCGCAGGTCCGCTCCATCGGCGGCACGATCGGCTTCCGTCCTGAGAAAGACGGCATCACGCAACTGCTCATCACCGTGCCGCTGAGCGTCGCCATCATCCCCGCGGTCATGGTGCAGGTCTCCAGCGAGATCTACGCCGTCCCGCTCCAGAGCGTCGCCGAGATCGTGCGCCTCGCCGATCATCCGGTCCAGACCATCCGCTCGCACTGGGTCATGCGCCTGCGCGAGCGTGTCGTGCCCATGGTCGACATCGCCCGCACCATCGGCCTGGCCCCGAGCCTCTGCGCGGCCGGCACCCCCGGCACCGAAACCGCCGCCGCGAGCCCGACCTCCAAGCCCCAGACCCTCGTCGGCGATCGTTTCGCGATCGTCGTCAACGCCGGTGATCACCACGCCGCGCTCGTCGTCGACCGCGTGGTCGGCAAGCAGGACGTGGTCATCAAGCAACTCGAGGGCCACGCCGGCGACGCCGGCAAGGGCACGGGAGATGCCGGGTTCTTCAGCGGCGCGACCATCCGCGACGACGGCCGGGTCAGCCTCATCTTCGAGACGCAGCGACTCATCGCGGCCGCTCAGAACGATGCCGGCGAAAAACTCGCGTCGATCTCCAAGGGCGAGCTTGAGTCCGACCCCGCCACGACCGATATCAACTCCGCCGCGTGACGCACCGCCCGCCTTGCACACCTCCCAGACCCGCATCGCACCATGCCCTCAACAACCCCGACGATCAACACGCGACCGGATGACGCCGACCTTCCCGCGGTCCCCGCCGCGCCGGACGCCCAGCTCTCGCGCAACCATCTCGCCGATGCGCTCAGCGGCCGCCCGATCGGCCAGCCGGATGTCGAACGCGTGGCGAATTCCAGCCACATCTCGCTCATCGATCACGTCGGCCAGCCGCCGCAATTGCTCGGCCGCGATGCCGAGTTGTCACCCGAGCGACTGGCGGCCCTCGCACGCTCGGGCATGTCCGTCGACTTCACCGCCGACACATGGGCACAGATCGAGCGCTCCGCCAGCCTCCTTCGCGCCGCCCACGAACGCGGCACAAAGATCTACGGCCTGACCACGGGCTTCGGCCCCCTGGTCACCTTCTCCGCCGACGAGTGCGTCCGCATGCAGGGCACCGGTCTGATCTCGCACCTCGGTGCGGGCTTCGGTGATCTCGCCCCCTCGGTCGTCGTCCGCGCCACGCTCCTGGCCCGTGCGCACACCATCGGCCAGGGCCACTCGGGCATCGCGCCGCGCGCCGCCCGCGCGTTCCTCGACCTGATCAACTCGGGCCTCTGCCCCGCCGTCCCCGCCGTCGGCTCTGTCGGGGCGTCCGGCGACCTGATCCCCCTCGCGCACGTGGCTCGCGTTCTGACCGGCGAGGGCACCGTCGTGCTGCAGGGCAGGCGCGTGCCCGCTCGCGAAGCGCTTCAGGGCCACGGTCTGTCACCCATCGAACTCTCCGGCCGCGATGCGCTGGCGCTGGTCAACGGCACCGCGTTCATGACCGCCTACGCCGCGCTGGCGCTCGATGATGCCGAGCGCCTCATCGCCCGCGCCGAGGCCATCACCGGCTGGATCTTCCGGCTCCTGGGCGGCCGCACGCAGGCCCTCGATCCGCGCCTCCACACCGCCCGCGGCCACCCGGCGCAGGCCGCCAGCGCCGCCGGCATCCGCGAAGAGGCCCTCCGCTTCGGCGACTGCGACGACCCCTCGCGCCCCCTGCAGGATGTCTACTCGCTCCGCTGCGCACCGCAGTTCCTCGGCGCGTGCCGCGATCAACTCGCTCACGCCCGCGCGATCATCACCCGCGAACTCAACGGCATCAACGACAACCCGCTGGTCTGCGATGACGGCACCGGCGACATCCTCCACGGCGGGAACTTCCAGGGCCAGCAGATCTCCTTCGCCGCCGACGCGATCAACAGCGCGATCGTGCAGATCGCCGTGCTGGTCGAGCGTCAACTCGATGTCCTGCTCAACCCGGAACTCAACGGCAACGCGCCGCTGCTGCTCGCCTGGAACCCCGGCGCGACCAGCGGCATGGCCGGAGCGCAGATCACCGCCACCGCTCTGGTCGCCGAGATGCGCCACCACGTCGGCCCCTGCGCCGTCACCAGCATCCCCACCAACGGCCGAAACCAGGACGTCGTCTCCATGGGCACCATGAGCGCACGCCAGGCCTTCGACCAGTCGCGAAGGCTCGCCGGTGTGCTGGCCATCTGCGCGCTCGGCGCCCATCAACTCAACTTCCTCCGCGCCAGCGGCAAATCCCCCGGCCGTACAACCCCCGCGCCGGACTGGATGCCCCGCGTCGATGGCATCCGACAGGACCGCGCGCTCTATGACGACATCGAGCGCATCAGCCAGTCGTTTCTCCAACCGCTCGCCGGCTGATCCTCCACGCGAAGCCGTCCACCCGCTCGCGGCGGCCATCCCCCGGGACCGATCCCTGCTCGACCGCAGGATTTCCCGAACTCTTTGCGCTTCGGCGGCCTCCAATGGGCCTGAACCATCAGCCCCCGTCGCCTAGACTCCCGCCCGCTTTTGTCCGGTCTCGAACAAACCCCGCAGGCGGCCCTCGTTCCGCCCGATTCTCCCGCTTTACACCGCTGCCCCGCGCAGCACGACTCTCAGGACCGACCCAATGAAGAAGAGCGCCGCAAAGTCCTCCCCCGCCAAGGCCAAACCCGCCGCCGCGAAGAACCTCCCGGGCAAGGGCCGCAAGGCCCTGATCACCGGCATCACCGGGCAGGACGGCTCGTACCTGGCCGAGTTCCTGATCGCCAAGGGCTACGACGTGCACGGCATCATCCGCCGCTCGTCCAGCTTCAACACCGGCCGCATCGACCACATCTACCTCGACCCGCACGTCAAGGGCGGTCGTCTCAAGCTCCACTACGGCGACCTCTGCGACGCCAACAACCTCGCCAAGCTCGTCCGCGAGACGCAGCCCGATGAGGTCTACAACCTCGGCGCTCAGAGCCACGTGCGTGTGTCGTTCGACATGCCCGTGTACACCGCCGAAACCGTCGCCATGGGCGCGCTCAAGCTTCTCGAGGCCGTCCGCGTCTTCCAGGCCGAGTCCGGCAAGCAGGTCCGCTACTACCAGGCCTCATCGAGCGAGCAGTACGGAAAGGTGCTCGAGGTTCCGCAGACCGAGAAGACCCCGTTCTACCCGCGCTCTCCTTACGCCTGCGCGAAGCTCATGGCCCACTGGGCCACCGTCAACTACCGCGAGTCCTACGGCATGCACGCGTCCTGCGGCATTCTGTTCAACCACGAGTCCCCCCGCCGCGGCGAGACCTTCGTCACCCGCAAGATCACCCGCGCGGTCGGCCGCATCAAGGTCGGCCTCCAGGACAAGGTCTTCCTGGGCAACCTCGACTCCAAGCGCGACTGGGGCTTTGCCGGCGACTACGTCAAGATGATGTGGATGATGCTCCAGCAGGAGAAGCCCGACGATTACGTCGTCGCCACCGGCCGCACCATCACCGTCCGCGAGTTCGCCCAGATGGCCTTCGACTACGCCGGGCTCTCATGGAAGAAGCACGTCGCCTTCGACCCGCGATACCTCCGCCCGGCCGAGGTTGATCTGCTGCTGGGCGACCCGGCCAAGGCCAAGCGCAAGCTCGGCTGGAAGCCCGAGACCAGCGTCGAGCAGCTCGCGGCCATGATGGTCGAGCACGACCTTGAACTGGCCCGCCGCGAAAAGACCCTCCGCGACGCCGGCCACTCCATGCCCGACTTCGCCGGTCACGACCAGTAATTGCACGGGGAGCATGGCGGCCCAGTCCCGGCGGCCACTCCACGCCCGCTCTGATGCTCCGAACGCCCGGCGCGACTCGCGCCGGGCGTTTTTCATTCCGCACGCGCAAGCTCTGCCGAACCGCCCGAGCGATTCCCCCTGTCTCGGGGCGATCTGGTCACGCCGTGGTTCCGCGCGAGATTTTCTGGCCGCGTGTCCTCTTGATGTCGCATTGGACCTGCCGGTACTCGGACCAACGTCCGAGCGCCGGGGACAAAGCCCACATTCGAGAAAGAGGACCCCATGAAGAACGCTCGTCACTGTTCGATGAACCCCCTGACCCTCCTGCTGGTCGCCGGCACCTTCGCGGCCATGTCCGCTGCCGCCAGCGCGCAGAGCATCCAGCGCGAAAGCACCGGCGGCTCCGGCGAGCAGGGCGACGGCTCGAGCACCCAGGCGGTGCTCTCGCCCGATGGCACTCGCATCCTGTTCCGGACCGCCGTCACCAACTGGGCCGACGGCTCCAGCGGTCAGGGCGGCACGCGAGTCATCCTCAAGAACCGTTTCACCGGCGCCATTCAACTCCTCAACGGCTACGGCACCGCCAGCCCGCCCCTTTCCGGCAGCACGCTGAATCAGGGCACGCCCTCTCAACTCGCATTCGCCGGCGGCACCAAGTACGCCTGGGTCGTGACCAACGACTTCGGTGATGCCTTCGAACTCTGCCCCGACACCAACGGCTTCGCCGACATCTTCAACTCGGGCAGCCCGACGCCCTGCTGGACTCGGACGACGACGCCCAATCCGTGCGGCACGCAGGCCAACGGGTCGAGCGGGAACCCGTCTTTCCATCGCGCCAGCGACAGCCTGATCTTCGATTCCGCCTCAACAACCTTCACCTCCGGCGACTCCGCGATCCGCGACGTCTTCAGCGTGAACACCTCCGGCTCACGAAGCTACTCGAAGAAGTCCGTCACCGGCTCGTTCATCACCGGAATCACCGCGGGCAACGGCGACTCGTCCAACGGTGTCGCCGGCGGCACCGAGAACGTCAGCGTCACCGCCTTCGAGTCCGCCGCGACCAATCTCGTGACCGGCGATACCAACGGCGTCACCGACATCTTCGCCCGCGTCGAGCCCATCGGGAACATCTTCTCCGTCGCCAGCACCGAGCGGATCAGCGTGTCCAGCGCGGGCGTTCAGGGCAACGCCGCGAGCACCAACGCCGCCATCTCCGCCGACGGTCGCTACGTCGCCTTCGAGTCCTTCGCCAGCAACCTCGTTTCCGGCGACACCAACGGCCAGAAGGACATCTTCATCCGTGATCGCCAGACGAACACCACGCGTCGTCTGAGCATCGCCATGAACAACACCGAAGCCAACGGGGCGAGCATCAACCCCTCGATCAGCGCCGATGGCGTCTGGGTCGCCTTCGTCAGCAACGCCACGAACCTCATCCCCAGCGTCACCGCCCCCGCCGTCAACAACGTCTACCTCGCCCACGTTCCCTCGGGCGCGATCTTCGCCGTTTCCTTCAACTACGTGACCAACACGTTCGCGACCGGTGGTGCATCCAACCCCAGCATCGCCCTGTCTTCGGGCGATGTCGTCGTCTCCTTCGAGACCTCCGCGAGCAACCTCGGCGGCACCGATACCAACAGCGCACCCGACATCTACTCGTACGCCCGAGGCGTCTCGGTCACCTTCGACGATTGCAACAACAACGCCACGCCCATCTCCGACACTTCCAACTCGCTGAGCTTCAGCACCGCCGGGGCTCTGCCCACCACAGGCGGAGTCGCCGGGGTCTGCGGTTCGTCCGCCTACTCGCCCGACGTCTACTTCCGCTTCATCGCGCCCTGCGGCGGCGCGTACACCTTCAACACCGCGGGCAGCAACTTCGACACCGTCCTGACAGTCCTCCAATCCTGCGGCGGAACCGTCATCACCTGCAACGACGACATCCCCTCCAGCCTCACCAGCCAGGTCACCTTCAACGCCTCCGCCGGCGAGACCTTCCTCATCCGCATCTCCGGATTCGCCAACCGCTCCGGAAACGGAACCCTCAACTGGTCCTCCGTGATCCCGACTCCGGCCAACGACAACTTCTGCAGCGCCACCGCGGTCGCCGAAGGCGCCTTCCCGTTCTTCAACTGCGGCGCAAACACCGACGGCCCGTCCCCATCCTGCGTCGGCGAGAACGGCTTCGGTGGTGACGTCTGGTTCCGCTACACGCCCACCTTCGGCGGCGTTGTCGACATCAACACCTGCGGCAGCACCTTCGACACCATGCTCGGCGTCTACTCGGGCACCTGCCCCTCCGGCCCCGGCGCACTCCTGGCCTGCAACGACGACGCTTGCTCCCTCTCCTCCGGACTCTCGTTCACCGCCATCGCGGGCCAGCCAGTCTCGATCCGCGTCGCCGGCCTCGGCCTCGCTCGCGGATCGGGCACCCTTGTGATCCGCCCGCGCCAGTGCTCCCCCGCCGACGTCACCAACACCGACGGCGACAACCCCGGCTCCCCGGACAGCGCGGTCGATAACGGCGACTTCTCAGCCTTCTTCTCCGCCTTCTTCCTCCCCGCGTCCGATCCGCTCCGCCTCATGGCCGACATCGCCAACACCGACGGCGACACCTACCTCCAAGGCGCCGGCGCCGACGGCGTGGTCGACAACGGCGACTTCTCCGCCTTCTTCACCTACTTCTTCCTGGGCTGCCCCCTCCCGTAACGCCCCCCGTCCGCCTTGTCCACGCTGACCAAACACCTCAGCGTGACCTTCACAACCTTCGCCGTCCTCTTTCGCAGCGGCACGCTCCAATTCAGGGGCGTGCCGTTGCTCTTTTATCGGACTACCAACCCGCCACAAATGTCCACCCGCGGCCTGTCGCTCCGCTCGCCAAGCCCCAACGGCTCCTCTATCATCTTTCAACTTTCTCTGAAACTTCCGCCGAGGTCCACATGGCCGCTCACACATCCCTCCCGACCTTCGACCATCTCCCGGGCACCGATGAGGGTCTCCTCCACGCCGTCGCCAGCGGCCAGGCCCGCCTCACCCCGGCTCAGGCCATCGACATCTACCACCACCTGCCGCTCAACACCCTCGCCCGCTTCGCCGATGCGCGCTGCCGCTTGACCCACGGCGACGACCTTCGCACCTACATCATCGACCGCAACATCAACTACACCAACGTCTGCTCGGCCAAGTGCACCTTCTGCGCCTTCCGCCGCGATGGCGATGAGGCCGATGCGTACACGCTCGAGCCCGCCGCGATCTACGACAAGATCGCCGAACTGGTCGCCATCGGCGGCACCCAGATCCTCATGCAGGGCGGCATGAACCCCGCTCTTCCGCTGACGTGGTACACCGACCTGCTCTCGGGCATCAAGTCCCGATTCCCCAAGGTCCACGTGCACGCCTTCAGCCCGCCGGAGTTCATCGAGTTCGTCCGCTTCTTCGACCCGCCGGGCAGCACCCTGGCCGACAAGATCCGCTGGGTCATGGTCCGTCTCCGCGCTGCAGGTTTGGACAGCCTCCCCGGCGGCGGCGGGGAGATCTTCGCCGACCCTGTGCGTCGGAAGATCGGCCTTGGCAAGTGCGACGCCGAGGCCTGGCTCACGACCATGAACGTCGCCCACTCACTCGGTATGTTCACCAGCGCGACGATGATGTTCGGCCACATCGAGGGCCCCGCCGACCGCGTGCACCACATGCATCTGGTCCGCCAGTGGCAGGATCGCGCGCTGGCCGCCGGTGCCGGAGACGCGGCACGCGAGGCGATGGGCCATTACGTCAGCTTCATCTCCTGGCCGTTCCAGCGCGAAAACACGCCGCTGGGCCGCGTGCCGGACTGGGGCGCCGACGAGCGCGAACTCTCGCAGGAGTTCCCGGGCGACGCCATCGCCCGCGCGTGGGACTTCGGCGTCGGCTTGGACAAGCATCCCGCCGGCACGCGCGCCGCCGATGTCTTCAACTTCGACGCGATGGACAAGTCGCAGTACCCGACCGCCCCGCTCTTTGGCAAGCGCGTCCGCATGAGCGGCGCGAGCGATTATCTCCGGACGCAGGCCCTCTCGCGCCTGTACCTGGACAACATCTTCTCCATCGGCGCCTCGTGGGTCACCATGGGCCCGCACATCGGTCAGGTTGCCCTCCGCTACGGCGCCAACGACATGGGCAGCGTGATGATGGAGGAGAACGTCGTCAGCAGCGCCGGCACCACGTACTGCCTCGATGAGGCCGTGCTCTGCCGCCTCATCCGCGGCGCGGGCTTCACCCCCGCTCAGCGCAACAACACGTACGACATCATCCGCGTCCACGACGGCGCAAACGGACACGCCCCGGACCTGGATGTCTCCGACTGGAGCCAGCACCGCGCCCGCAAGATGCACCAGCAGGCCCCCAAGCAGGCCAAGGTCGCGGTGACCATCGGCTCGAAGTAAAGCCGCGGCGATCAGCGGCCCGCGCCGCCGCTTGCGCTCCCGTTCTTGCCCGCGTCCTTGCCCGCGTTCTTGCCCGCATCTCCGGCCCGGGGCCGGAGTTCGGCCAGCGTCTCGACGCGCTGTCGACCGGTCAGATCCGGCTTCCACTCCGCCGGGTCGCCGGGCTCGATCGGCGTCATCTTCAGGTCCACGATCGTCCCCGGCGCGATCGTCACGCTCAGCGATACGAACCGCCCCGTCGGCATCAGGATCATCTGCGCCGCGGCGTCGCCTGCGCGGCCGTCGACACGCACGCGCGCCTCATCATCCAGCCCCGTAATCGTCGCCGCGGTCCACGCCGCATCCGGCGCGAACATCGTCACAACCCCGACATCCTCCCCGCCGCGCAGCGCCGTCAACTGCGGCAGCGACACCGGCGGAATCAGCCGCGACAGCGTGACCACGGTCAGTTCGCCCTCGTACGTCGCGCGCCAATAGGTCGTCCGCACGCCATCGAGCCACGCAAGCACCTGCCCCTGGCTCGCGTGCACGCGCAGGGAACCGAGCTCCAGCAGCATCGACTCCGGTCGCTCACCCTCGGCCGGGCTCAGCCGCACGGTGTATTCATCGCGTCTTGTGCCGCGCGACTCATCGCGGACGCTCACGCCGATCCGCTCGCCCGTGGGCTTTGCGCGATACGCCGCGACCGCGCTGGCCCAGGCGGTGCGCACGTCGATCACAACGCGCTCGTCGCCGCCGGTGCTCTGCGCGATGCTCGTGCCCTGCGAGAGCAGTGTCGAACCCGCCAGCACGACGGCCACCGTCGCGATCGCCGCACGGGGCCTCAGCCCCCGCGTCACACATCTCCATCGCCCGCGCCTCACGAGGCCTGCCCTCCCTCGGCGCGCCCCGCCCCCGGCCCGCCCGTCGCCCGCTCGTCGCTCGGCACATACTGCAACTCACCCGCGCGGTACATCGCCAGCACCAGCAACTCCTCCACGCTGAGCTTCTTCACCGGGTGCATCATCTTGGGCGCGATCCGCACCAGCGGCTTGAGCACGAACAGCCGCTCGTGCATCCTCGGGTGCGGCACCTCCAGGCTCGGCGTCCGCACGCGCTTGTTGCCGTAGATCAGCAGATCCAGGTCCAGCGTTCTGGCCGCACCCTTGCCCCACGAGCCCGGCTCTCGCCCGAGTTCCTTCTGGATGTTCTGCAGGCGCCTGAGCAACTGAACGGGCGTCAGCGAGGTTCGCAGCACCGCCGCGGCGTTCAGGTATGCCCCTCCCGGGTCGCTCGGCCCGGTCCGCACCGCCTCGAACTCCATCGTCGGCGACACATCGATCAGAAGCGACCGGTCCAGATTCGCCAGTTCCCGCACGGCTTGCGCGATGTTCCCCGCCCGATCACCCAGGTTCGAGCCGATCGCGATCGCCACCTCCGTCGACAGGGGTTTGACCGCGGGCGGCTTGGCTCGTCGGCGGGACATCCTCAGGAGTCTATCGGACCGTTGCCCCGCGCTCATCGTTCACCCGCTGGTTTGTCCGTGACTTGTTCGGATTCGTTCATCCTCGGGGCGAAAAACGCCGATACGCCTAAACTCGCCGCCCGAACCGTCGCCGGTCGCGGTGCGTACGAGCACCCTTCGCCCCGGCCTTGCCGGCGCTTCGCTTCCTTCTTTCCCGTCCGTCTCTCCGGAGCCAGTCAACATGCCCGCCAGCGACCAGTTCGCACACCAGTTCAACGGCGCCACGGTTCTCATCACCGGCGGCGCCGGCTTCATCGGCTCGCACATCGCCCACAAACTCGCCTCCCTCGGCGCGCGCGTCCGCGTGCTGGATGATCTCTCCGGCGGCTTTGAGTCCAACCTCCCCGCGGGCGCGACGCTGTTCAAGGCCTCGATCCTCGACGACGCCACCCTTCGCAAGGCCATCGACGGCTGCACGTTCGTGTACCACCAGGCCGCGATGGTCAGCGTCCCGCAGAGCGTTGAGCAGCCCGAGGAGTGCATGCGGCTCAACGTCGTCGGCACGCAGCGCGTCCTGCAGGCCGCGGTCGATGCCAAGGTCCGCCGCGTCATGTTCGCCGCCTCCGCCGCGGCCTACGGCAACACGCCCCGCCTGCCCAGCAGCGAGGATCATCTGCCCGATCCGTACTCCCCGTACGCGATGAGCAAGATCGCCGGTGAGCAACTCCTCCAGGTCTACTCCCGCTGCTTCGGGCTCAGCACCGTCAGCCTGCGCTACTTCAACATCTTCGGCCCGCGCCAGAACCCGCTCTCGCCGTACGCCGCGGCCATCAGCAAGTTTGCCCAGGTCCTCAGCGCCGGCAAGAAGCCGACGATCTTCGGCGACGGCAAGCAGACGCGCGACTTCACCTACATCGACAACGTCGTCGAGGCCAACATGCTCGCGGCGACCTGCCCGCGTCCCCTGGCCGGTGAGATCATCAATATCGGCACCGGCGTGCGCATCAGCCTGCTCGATGTTCTCCGCGATATGGGCCGCGTGCTGAACGTCGACAGCACCCCGACCCCCGGTCCGGAGCGGCCCGGCGATGTGCGCGACTCGGTCGCCGACATATCCCGCGCGCGGGCCATCCTCGGATATCAACCCATCGTAAACTTCGCCGACGGCATCGAGCGCACGCTCAAGGCCTTCGCGAGCGCCTGAGTCCGCGTTCGAACGAACGATTCCTCCGGGAGACATCCGCCGGTGACCAGCCCGACGCCCGCCAACTCGAACGCCGCCGCGACCGCCGGGCCGACGCCGGTCATGCCGCCCCCGCCCAGCCCGCAGCCCCCGTCGCCGCCGCCGACGCGCGATCCTTCCGCGCCCGAGGGCACGCCCGCCAATCCGTTCTACGAGGTGAACCTCGCCGGACCCGCGCCGACCGATGCCGATTACGCGCCGGGCAAGCGCCCCTGCAGCGTTCTGGTGCTGACCAAGAACGAGGAAGTGAACATCGAGCAGTGTCTCAGCACGCTCACCTTCAGCGACGACATCGTCGTGCTCGACAGCTTCAGCACCGACCGCACCTGCGAACTCAGCCGCAAGTTCCCCAACGTCCGCCTGGTCCAGCGCAAGTTCGACACCTGGAGCCGGCACAGCAACTGGGCGCTGGACAACATCCAGTTCAAGCACCCGTGGGTCTACTACTCCGACGCCGACGAGCGCATCACGCCCGAGCTCCGCGAGGAGCTCTTCCGCCGCGTGAACAACCCGGACGAGCCGCACGTCGCGTTCCGCCTGAAGTACAAGAACATGTTTCTGGGCCAGTGGATCCGCCGCGGCGGGCTCTACCCGGTCTGGATCATCCGCCTCTACCGCCCCGACAAGATCCGCTACGAGGATCGCGAGGTCAACGCCCACCCCGTGGTGCAGGGCTCGCTGGGCGACCTTGACAGCGACTTCATCCACTACTCGTTCAACAAGGGCCTCAACCCCTGGTTCACCAAGCACAACAGCTACTCGGACATGGAAAGCAAGGAGGCCGTCCGCGTCATCGACGCCGGCAGCTTCTGGGATCGCATCCGCAAGCTCTTCAACCGTGAGCCCGGCATCGCCCGTCGAGCGCTGAAGGATCTGAGCTTTTACATCCCGCTCCGCGCGTTCGCACGCTTCATGTACATGTACTTCGCGCGACTGGCCGTCCTCGATGGCCGCGCCGGCTTCCACTACGCCTGCATGATCAGCGTGTACGAGTACTGGATCGAGCTGAAGATCCGCGAGCGCCGCCGCGCCTGGAAGAAGCGCACGGAGGACACCGTGCTCCGCATGCTCGGCAACCCCTCCGCCGATCACCGCATCGCCGCCGAAGAGGTCATCGCCCGTCACGCGGCGATGGCCGTCGGCGCCGCCTCCGCCGTCTCGCCGACGGCTCAACACGCTAGTCCCGGGCCCACAGCCTCCGGCGTCTTCAGCCGCTCGGGCGACGCTTCCGCGGGAGGTGCCCGATGAGCGCACCGCTCGGCGCAATCCCCGGCAGCGTTCACGGCACCATCGCCGTGATGATCCCCACGCTCAACGAAGCCGCGCACATCCGCGAAACCGTCATCAACGCGCTGGCCATCGGGCCCGTGTTCGTTCTGGACAGCTTCTCGACCGACGGCACGCAGCGCATCGCCCGCGAGGCCGGCGCAACGGTCATCGAGCACAAGTTCGAGAACTACTCGCGCCAGAAGAACTGGGGGCTGGAGAACATCCCGTTCAACTCCGAATGGGTCTTCATCCTCGACGCCGACGAGCGCATCACGCCGGAACTGGCCGCCGAACTCCGCAGCACCGCCAGCAGTTCCGCCAGCGCCGATGGCTACTACGTCAACCGCATCGTCATCATGATGGGCCGCGCCATCCGCTTCGGCGGGATGCTCCCCAGTTACAACCTCCGCTTCTTCCGCCGCGGCCGCTGCCGCTACGAGGACCGCTCCGTTCACGAGCACATGATCTGCGACGGCCCCACGGCGTACCTCCGCGAGAAGATGCTCCACATCCGTCGCGAGAGCATCAGCGAGTACCTGACCAAGCACATCCGCTACGCGGACATGGAAAGCGACGAGTGGCTCAAGATCCGCCTGGGCCGCGACAAGTCCGCCCGCGCCGGCAAACTCTTCCGCGATTGGGCCAAGTTCCGCCTCTACCTCCGCCGCGATGTCTGGCCCTACCTGCCTTGGAAGCCCGCCGTCCGCTTCATCTACATGTACTTCATCCGCCTTGGCTTCCTCGATGGCTCCGCCGGCTGGCACTTGGCCAGCCTCATGGCCAGTTACGAGTACATGATCAAACTCATGTACGAAGAGAAGCTCCAACGCGTCAAAGAGGGCACCCTCAAACTCCCCTCGGGCGACACCTCGGGCAGAACCTTCAGCGTGAACTGATCGTCTCCTCACTCGATGCCCCGATGCCTCCTGCCTCATGCCCTCTTGAATCCAAAAACAAACCGACCCGCGGCGATCCGCGGGTCGGTTGATTTTTGCGTTCCTGTCCGGCTACCGAATCACTTCATGATGTCCGGCTCGGCCCGCGACGGCGTGCCCGCCGGTGCCGCCGGGGTGGTCGTGCGTGCGGGCGTCGCCGAACGGGCCGGGGTCGTCGGCATGCCCGGAGCGCTCGCGCTGAGCGTGGACTTGGTCAGGTACAGCTCCACGCGGCGGTTGGCCGGCGTGTTGCCACTGGGGGTGTTCTCAACCTGCGGGCGGCTCTCGCCGTATCCGCCGAAGAGGATCCTGTTCTTGCCGATGCCGTTGGAGGTCAGCGCACGCTGCACGCTGATCGAGCGGAACGCCGACAACTCGTCGTTATCAACGAACCGGCGACCGGCAACCTGCCGCACGCGCTGCGAGTCGGTGTGGCCGACAACGACGAAGTCGTACTGCGCCGCGCTGGGCAGATCGCGCAACACGCGAGCCGCCGCGCCGATCGCCTGCTGCGCCTCGCTGGTCAGCTCGAACGAGCCGCTGGCGAAGGTCACGTCGCTGTTGAACCGCAGCATGCCCTTGGCCGAGTCGAAGCTGAACACATCGGGGAACTGGCGGGCCAGAGCCTCGAGCGCCTCGTTCGTCGCCGCGTCCAGCGGGCCGCCGAGCGTCAGGCCGCTGAAGCGGCGCTCAAAGTCCGCCAACTGCGCATCGCGGGCCTCGAGGTTCGCACGCAACTGCGCGATGAGGCGGTTGGCCTCATCCAGCGTCAGGTCGCCGCGCTCGGCGCGGGCCATGAGTTCGTCGATCGCCTTCTGGTTCGCCGTCACCTGGTCCAGCAACTGCTGGTTCCGGGCCGTCAGAACCTCGTTCTGTTTGCGCAGCTCGTCATAACTGTCCTGATTCACGCATCCGCCCGCCAGCGCCGCAAAGGCGCTCAGCCCCAGCAGGCAGGCCTTCATCCGTCGAGCCCCGACAACATTCCCAATCCGCGGCGTGCCCATCAGCGTGCTCCAGGTCATCATGTCGTTCTCCGTGTCCCGGCTTCCCGGGTTGTGTGGTCGTCTTGGCCGGGTTCGCCCGCCGAGTCCGTTCGGCAGGTGCCCCGTCTTCAGAGGATACGCTCGCACTGCCCCGCCCGCGCGATCAGAATCTCCTCCCGTCCGCGAGTCGGCACTACGAACCGTCGTAGTCCCCGCCTCGAACAATTCCGGCTCGCGCAGCGGCCTCTGTCAGGAACTCTTCAAAATCGGTGCTTCCTCGGTCCCGCCTCGAATATTCGTAGTTCCCTCCGCTCCGTCTCATGCCCAGCGACCGGTCCACCATCGTGCGAATCGACGCCGCCGCCGCGTGCGACGGACTGGGGCTGTCGCTCGCGCCCGCCTCCATGCTCCTGCGCGTTCGCGGCAAGGCCCGCTACGGAGCGTGGTCCGGCCTCGCCGGCGCTCGCCTGATCGCGCTCGGCACATCCACCGCCATCGATCGCCACCCCGATGCACGAAACGCCCAGCGCATCACGCGGCTGGACTGTGTGCTGTTGCCGGGGATGGTCAACGCTCACACCCATCTGGACCTGACCCATCTCGGCCCGCGGCCTTTCAGCCCCGAGGGCGGATTTGTCGCCTGGGCCGACATCATCCGCGCCGGCCGACGGACCGATGAGCAGGGCATCAAGTCGTCGGTGCGGATGGGCATCGAGCGATCACTTCTCGCCGGCGTCGTGGCGGTTGCCGACATCGCCGGCGGTGTCGGCCGGCGCACGAGCACGTGGCCGCTGGAGGCCATGGCGGCGTCGCCGCTGGTGGGCGTTTCGTACTGCGAGTACTTCTGCATCGGCGCGCAGAGCGAATCACAGCTCGCCGACACACTCGCCGCGTTCGCGCGCCGACTCCGGCAGGAGGGCTCGACCCCGCCCGGCGCTTCGCTGATGCAGTGGACGGGCCGGCGCGCGGTTCGGGTGGGCTTGCAGCCGCACGCGCCGTACAGCGTTGGTCCCGCCGGGTACGCCGCGGCGATGGGCTATGCGCGGTTCGCGGGCGTGCCGGTGTCGACGCATCTCGCCGAGTCGCCTGAGGAAGCGCGGCTGCTTGCCTCGGCCGACGGCCCGTTTCGGGACCTGCTCGCCGCGGTGGGCGTGTGGGACGCCAAGGCGCAGAGCGAGTTCGGCGGCGAGCGGCCGATACCGCGATGGATCCGCATGATCGGCGCCTCGGCGGGCGAGCGTTCGGGGCTGGTCGCGGCCGACATGCGCTCGGCGGCCTTCGGTGGGCCGAGGATCGCGGAGATCCGGGAAGCCGACCTTTTTGAGGAAGAATCCGCCGCGATCGCTACAGAATCGGCGCAGTTGTCGAGGCTGATCGTCGCCCACTGCAACGATGTGGCCCCCGGCGAAGCCCACCTGTTGGCCGATGTTGGCGCAACCGTGGCGTACTGCCCGCGCTCCAGCGCGTACTTCGGCCATGAGCGGTCCTTCGGTGCGCACCCGTACCGCGGCCTTCTGGCGGAAGGTGTCGAGGTCGCGATCGGGACCGATTCTGTGGTGAATCTGCCGGCATCTGGCGGGAAAACGGGCAAATCCGGGCCATTGCTGAGCGTGCTGGATGAGATCCGCTTCCTCCATCGGCGGGATGCCGCGGACCCGGTTGCCTTGCTGCATATGGCCACGATCGCCGGTGCGCGGGCGCTCGGATTGCCGACCGAGGCGTTCGCGTTCGGGCAGCGGCTTGAGGGCGACATGGTCGTGCCACGGGCGGGCGGGGAGTCCGATGCTTCATCGGCCGAGGTTGGCGAGGGCCTCCCGATCGCGGGCGTGGTGGCGGTGCCGATGTCGGCACCGACCAAGGATGAGCGGTCCCGCACGCCCTTGGAAGTGGTGCTCGGGGGAACCGCCGCGGCGGAGTTGCTCGCGGTCGGGACCGAATCGGGGGAGGACGGTCGGGCGTGGTCGGCAGATCCCTGATTCGGTGAGGCGGGCCGCGATGAACCCCAAGATTGCGTGGGAGATTGCCACCGGGTTGCTGTCAGACCGTATAGAGTTGATGTGGACAGGAATCGCGATCGGCCAGGACGCCGAAGCGCGGCTGGGTATTGACCATGTTCGCAGGCGGCAGGAGTTGTCGTCGGCGCTGCGAGGAGCGGCAGGTTGAGCGTCAAGTGGGTCCGGAGCAAGCGGTGGGACGATGAGCATTTGACGGGCTGGCTGACGCCGGCCAAGTGGGTGCTGCGCGTGCTCAGTTCGATCACGCTGGCGGTGGTGCTGCTGGTGTTGTTGTCGCTCTTTGGTGTGATGGCGAGCATCCCGGTGGGGATGCTCGCGCTGGTGCCGACGCTGCTGGTGTACGCGGCGACGCTCATCGTGCCGTGGCTGGTGGTGGGGGTATTGCCGGCGGTGGTGATGTGGTACCGGCTGGGACGCGAGCGGCCCATGGCGCGGATGCTGGTGGGCGCTGGGCTTGTGGTCGGGATGGGTGTTGGCGTGACGTGGGCGTGGTCGCAGTATCTCTGGCCGGTGATGCAGTACAACTCGCTGACGGGCGAGGGTTTGCGTTTCTTCGCGGACTTTGTACAGAAGTACGCCGGCGTGCCGCTGCGTCGGTTGCCCGGGCTTGAGATGAGCGAGCTTGAGTTCTACGCGTGGTGGCCGCTGAACCTGCTGCTGTACCTGTTTGTCGTGAACATGGTGGTGGCGACGCTCCGGCGCATCGAGTTCAAGTTCGAGAATCTCGGCGTGCTGACGGTGCACACGGGGATCGTCACGATCGCGCTGGGCAGCGCGTACTACAGCGTGGCCAAGCAGGAAGGCGACACGCTGCTGCAGGCGGGCGGGATGGACGAGCGCGGCGTGATGCAGGCCGGGCCGTTGCAGCCGGGCTTCTACGACAACACGCGGACCGTGCTGCGGCTTGATCAGGGCCGCGGCTGGGAGCAGCGACTGCTCAATGGGGTGCCCAGGTACAACAGTTACAACCTCAACGTGCTCGGCGACGCGATCACGGCATCGCAGACGAGCGATGAGGGGCGCGTGCTGGATATCGAGGTGCCGCCGCCGCCGGCGTGGTCGCTGCCAGCGGGGATCCCCGCGCCGGTGGACCCGGACATCCACGTGCGACTTGTGGGTTATGCGCCGTACGCGGAGCTGGTGCAGGCGTGGCAGGAAGTGCCGCCGGGCGAGCGTTCGGCGGCGATCGCCGGGAGCGAAGAGGTCGGCTCCCTGCGCCGTGTCGATCTGGTCGACACACGTCCGGCGGGGAGCGGCCCCGGTGCGTCGGCGGGGCTTGAGCAGCGCGCGATGACGTTCGAACTGCTGCCCGAGCGTCCGGCCGACCGCGTGGCGATGCTCACCGAGGCGCTGGCGCTCGAGCACACTATTGGCATGAGCGATGTGCGCTGGAACGAACTGCGCACGTTCCACTCGCAGCTCCGCGGGCAGGAGCGGCACGGGCTGATCGTCGATGTTCCGGGGGCCGATGGTCGCGCGGCGATCTCTCGCTTCTACCCGATCAGCAAGGGGCAGGTCATCGAGCTGCGCGAGAGCGCCGGGCCGATGATGGCCAGCGAGGCGGGCGGTCGGCTGCGGTTTGTGCTGACGGTGCTGGACATCACGGGCGAGCCGCCGTTCCCGATCGTGACCAAGGGGTACGAGAACGCGACCAGCGCGGTGGCGCAGGTGCGTGTGGTGCCGGTGGGTGACGATGGTCAGCCCCGGACGGATGAGTCCTACACGCGGTGGATCTACGACCGGTTCCCGGCCATTGCGCAGGATCTTCTCGACACGCCGTCGGCGGACGGAAGGCCCAGCAGGCGCCCGGCGGATCCGTCGATCTCGCTCCGGCTGATCGATGCGTCGCGCGTGCAGGTGTACCTTGATGAGCGTCCGGCACCCAGCGGTGCGGGGCCGATGGCGCGGGCCGAGACGGTGCTGCGGGCGATGGTGCTTGTGCCCGGGCTGCCGGCGCGGGTGTTCGACGATTTGCGCGAGGGCTCGCTGTTCATGATGGACCAGCGGCTTGGTTGGCGGATCGGCTCGCGACAGGATGCGGTTCGCCGGGTCGCGGTGCCCCGACTCGTGCCGGAGACCGAGCAGGACCGGGACAACGTCGGCAATCATCGGCGTGCGGCGCTGGCGGTGGAGGTGTCGCTGCGTGATGCGCAGGGCAAGCGCACGTGGGCGCGGACGGTGTGGCTGGATCACCGCCAGTACGCGGAGATCAGCCAGGACAACGGCACGCCCGTGACGCTGCCGGACGGGCGCGAGGTGCGGCTGATGTTCGCGCGGTTGTGGCGGCCGTTGCCCAACATGGCGCTGCGGCTGCGCGAGTTCGAGATGATCCCATATCCGCACAGCACGCAGCCGCGCGACTTCCGCTCGGATGTGGAGGTCATCCGCGGGCCGGGCGTACGCGAGGTGCTGTCGATGGGCAGGTTCATGGGCCCCGACCGCGCGGTCGAGGAAGCGCTCAAGGCGGGGACGGTGGATGTGGGCGTGCGGTCGACGAGCCTGAACGATCCGCTGCTGCAGAGCCCGCACTACTGGAGCGACCAGCAGTCGGTCGTTGCGAACGTGTACTGGTCGATCATGGACACCCTCGGACCTTCGCGGTTCAAGTTCAGCCAGAACGGGTGGGACGCGCAGGGGTGGGCGCGGACGCGCGAGCAGGCCGAGGCGGGGCAGTTGCCGCGGCCATTTGCGCAGTTCACGATTCTGGGCGTCGGCAACAACCCCGGCATTCACATCATCGCGCTCGGCGGGATCCTGATGGTGCTGGGCATTCCGTGGGCGTTCTATGTCAAGCCGGCGCTGCTGCGCCGGCGGAAGTTGGCGATCCAGCGTGAGTTGATGGCGGCGGGCAAGATGCCCAAGGTCGAGCCGCGGATGGCGTGAACGAGTGTTCGGGAGCCTGGTCATGCGTGACAGCGTTGCAGCCGGTCGGCAAGGGTTCATGCGGAGCGTGCGTGCGCACGCGGCGGTCGCGATGGCGATCGCGCTCACGCTGATGCTGGGCGTGCTGCCGGCGCCGGCGCTTGCGCGGCAGTACGCGCCGGCGGGGAACAGCCACCCGCAGTCGGAGATGCTCAACGCCCGCGGGCAGAGCAACCCGTTCGGCGAGCCCGCGGCCATGGGCGACCACAGCGCGCCGGTCACCGATCCGCAGCGCAAGCACGAGTTCTCGCGAAACGTCAACGTCGCGGCCCTGCGCGATGTGGCGGTGTATCACAGCGGCCGGGTGAAGATCCTCGATTCTCTGGCGCGCGAGACGGTGAGCGAACTGCTGCACCGCAAGGACTACCGCGACATCGTGTACCGCGATGGTTCATCGCGGCCGACGAAGTACACCTACGACCCGCTGTTTACGTTCCTGGATCTGGCGATCGACCCCGCGTACTACCAGGACAAGGCCGTCATCGGCGTGACGTATCTGCCGCTGCGGGATGAGATCCTCGAGCGCGTGTTCCCGATGCCGGCCAACGCGCCGGCCACCGAGCGTGCGGCGATCGAGGAGCAGCGCGAGAGTTGGAAGCGGGTCGGCAGGCTGACGCCCAAGTGGATCGCGCGATGGCTGGATGAAGTCCAGCAGAAGCACGATCTGGGCGGTCCCTTCCAGCGGAGCGTGAATGATGCCCACCAGGCGATCGCGCTGTACCTCGGGCTGGCGGGTACGCTGGCGGTGGTGCCGCCGGCGCCGGAGACGCCCGGGCAGGCCTGGCGGATGGTGGGGGAGTTGCCCGAGGGTTCGGCGGTGCGTGCGGCGTTCCTTGAGATGGGGCGTGCGTGGCGCGCGATGGATGCGGATGCGGTCAACAGCCAGATCGAGATCATCCGCGCGGAACTGCCGCGGATCCGGCCGGAGGTGTACCCGGGCATTCGGCGTGATGTCGAGCGTGTGTATAACGCCTCGAGCCCGTTCGAGTACGGCGCGTGGGCGTACGCGGTGAGTTTCCTGCTCCTGACGCTCGCGATGACCACGGGCCGCAAGTGGTTGAGCCGCTCGGGGCTGACGGTGCTGGGCATCGCGGTGCTGATCCACGCGCTGGGCTTTGCGGCGCGGTGCTACATCGCCGAGCGCTACAGCATCCAGAATCAGTTCGAGAGCATGACCGGCGTGAGCCTGTTCGCGGCGGCGGTGGGGATCTGGCTCATGGCGTGGAAGCGGAACGCGGTGTTCGCCGCGGCGGCGGCGGGCGCGGGGTTCCTGGTGCTGATCTTCGCGACGCAGACGGCGATCCCGGGCAAGGAGATCAACCGCGAGGCGGCGATCCTCAACACCAGCGTGCTGCTGAAGTACCACGTGACGATCGTGCTGGTCAGTTACGGCCTGATCACGCTGGGCATGATCATGAGCCTGTTCTACCTCGCACGCTACTACGGCGCATCGCGCGTGGGCAATGAGAACGAGGCGGCGCTGAAGGAACTCGACGGTGCGCACAACGTCGTGCTGCAACTGGCGTTCTGGACGCTGGGCGTGGGCATCCTGCTCGGCGCGTGGTGGGCGGATCACTCCTGGGGCCGGTGGTGGGCGTTCGACCCCAAGGAGCTCTGGGCGCTGGTCACGTGGATCGTGTACCTGATCGTGGTGCACGTGCGCGTCGCGGGCGTGAAGAACCGCGGGCTGGTCACGGCGTGGCTGAGCGTGCTGGGCTTTATCGCGATGGTGTGGTGCTACTTCGGCGTGAACCTGCTGCTGCCGGGTCTGCACGCGTACGCGTGAGTGAGCGGCACGCTGATGCAGTGGCCCAGTGGCGCAGTCGCAGAGTGGCAGAGTGAAGAGGCCAGCGTGCTCGCGTGAGGGTGTATGGGCTTTGAGCGAGCGAGAGGGCGGTTCTTTGCGCTCACGGCCGAGCGGCTTGCGCAGCGGCTCATCGGCTGCCGCTTGGTGCGGGTGCTGGCCGATGGCACGCGGCTGTCCGGCGTGATCGTCGAGACCGAGGCGTACATCGGGCCGGAGGATGCGTGCAGCCACGCCGCGGGCGGCCGGCGGACAGCGCGGACGGAGACGATGTTCATGCGTCCGGGCACGGCGTACGTGTACTTCACGTACGGCATGCATCATTGCGTGAATGTCGTGTGCGATCGCGAGGGCCATCCGGCGGCGGTGCTGCTCCGGGCGCTGGAGCCGGATGAAGGCATCGAGGCGATGCGGGCTGTCAGCACGCGGGGCTTGAAGGAGCATGTTCTCTGCTCCGGCCCCGGGCGGCTGTGCAAGGCGATGTCGATCGACCGAACGCTGGACGCGACGGACCTGACGAGCAGTTCGGCGATGTGGATCGAGCGGCCGCAGAGGCGGTCGCCGGTGACGCTGATCAACACGCCGCGGATCGGAGTGTCCGGGGGCGGGCGAGTTGCTGACTCGGTGGCGTCGGTGTGGGTGCGGCGGGCGCTGCGCTGGGCGGCGGCGGATTCGCGGAGCGTCAGCGGTGGCGGGAGCCTGAATCCGGGTCGGCGGTGATGAGGATGGGTTTGGGTGGGGGCGCGGCACACACTTTCGGGGAGTGAGCGGTTGCGCTTGGGAACAAGTCGCTACGCGGCGGTGGCCGCTTGGTGTATCGAGGCTTGGATCCGGGACTTTGGGCGCTTTGTACAAAGTTGACGGACGACACCCCAAGGGGGGGTCTATGATTCGGTGACGGATGCGACGATGTCGCAATTGTCTGCGAAAGAGGCAGAGATCAAGGAGCGATCGTGGGCCGATCGAGAGCACCAGACTGGGAAGCGATTCGTCAGCGGGCGGCGCAGTTTCCGCCGACGGCCTTCCAGTTTGTTCGCGATGGTCTGGGGTACACGGTTCGACGGATCCACGGAGAGGGTGGCGTGAGCGGAACGCGGGTGCCGGCGGGTGCCGCGACTGGGCAGACCGAGACCGAGCCTCGCACGAGGCACGTCACGGGCACGCAACTGTGCCTGGGGCTGCGCGAGTTCGCGTACGCCCAGTACGGGGCGCTTGCGGGGACGGTGCTGCGGCGGTGGGGGATCGAGAGCACCGAGGACTTCGGCGCGATCGTGTACGCGATGATCGAACAGGGCGAGATGCGCGCCGGGCCGGAAGACTCGTTCGACGACTTCTGCGGCGTGTACGAGTTCGATGAGGCGTTCGGGATTCAGGTCTGAGCGGGCGCGGGGGGGGCGCGGGGGGCCGGGGGTGCGGGGGTGCGGGGCGGTGGGGCCGGATGATCGGGCGTGTCTGGCGAGTCCGGCGCGCGGCGCATGTCGGCGCGTGCGTGTACGCTCCTGATCATGGCGAACGAGCAATCCGATCGGAGCCTGACCGACTGGCGGACGCTGCACGTCTGGCAGATCCAGCCGGTGCGGGATGTGCTGTTGCTGGCGCTGGTGGCGTGGCTGGTGTACCTGGGGTACGTGCTGAGCGTGGTGACGGTGCCGCTGCTGCTGGCGATGGCGCTGGCGTACCTGTTCGAGCCGGTGGTGGCGTACCTGACGCGGCGCGGGCTGCGGCGAGAGGTGGCGGTGGGTGGGCTGATCGTGGGGGTGGTGGTGGGCATCGGCGCGCCGGTGCTGGTGGGTCTGGGCTTCGGCGTGCTGCAGGGGGTGGGGTTCGCGACGGAGAAGGCCCAGCGCATCGGCGAGGTCTGGCGGAGCGTGCAGGACCCGGAGAATCCGGAGTTGCGTGCGGCGTTGCCGGGGGCCGGGTGGCGGACGCTGCGGGACCAGTTGGTGGAACTCAAGCGCGAGAGCGAGCGTGCCGAGGCGCAGGCGAAGCTGCTGGCCGGGGCGATGGATGATGCCGCGGCGGCGGATAAGCCGCCGACGGATGACGTGCCGACATCGCCAACCGGGGGGCCGACTGGCGGGCCGACTGGCGGGCCGACTCAGACTCGTCCACCGGAGCCGGCTGAGCCCAAGGCCGCGGCGGAGCCCGTTGCGCCCGTCGCGCCAGTCGCCCCCAGCGAGCCGGGCGCGCCGGACGGGCCGACCGCGACCGATGCGCCCGCGCAGGATCAGGAGCCGCCGGATGCGACGGCGGTGATTCTCTTCCGCGGCGTGACGTGGCTGGTCGAGCGTGTGCAGGAGAACGCGGGGCTGCTCGGCCGGCAGGCGATCCAGACCGGCGCGGGGGCGGTGCAGGCGGCGCTGGGCGTGCTCACGAGCGTGGGGTTCTTCTTCTTCGGGGCGTTCATCACGGGGTTCTTTTTCTTCTTCATCAGCGTGCGGTACGCGCGGGTGGTGGAGTTTCTCGATTCGCTGGTGCCGGTGCAGAACCGTCCGCTGGTGCGTGAACTCGCGGGGCAGATGGACCGTGTGATCGCGGGGTTCATCCGCGGCCGCGTGACGATCTGCGCGATCTTCATTGTGTACTTCACGATCGCGTACTGGCTCATCGGCGTGCCCGCGCCGCTGGCGCTGGGGCCGATCGTGGGGCTGTTGTGCCTTGTGCCGTACGCGGCGACGGCGGGGATGATCATCGCGATCGCGCTGATGTGGCTGGAGCCGAGCACCGCGTACTTCGGCGGGGCGTGGTGGTGGATCATCGGCGCGCCGGCGCTGATCCACGGCGCGGGGCAGATTCTGGATGACTACATCCTCACGCCGCGGATCCAGGGGCAGAGCACGGGGATGGACACGCCGACGATTCTGTTCGCATCGCTGGCGGGCGCGGTGCTGGCGGGGTTCTACGGCGTGCTGCTGGCGATCCCTGTGGCGGCGTGCGTGAAGATCGCGCTGCAGCGGCTGTTCTGGCCGCGGTTCAAGGCGTGGGCCGCGGGGCGAGCGAGCGACCCGCTGCCGCTGAAGGAGTAGGCGGCTGCGCAAATGGTCAAATGACCAAATGGTCAAATGGTCAAATGGTCAAATCAGAAAGATCCTCCCCCGGTTCCTACCGGGGGAGGTGGTGGGGGGGCGAGTCTTCGAGCCGGAGGGGGCGGCCCACGCCCGTCCGCTCCATAGACCAATCAAAACCCCAACCACCCGCCGCCCCCTCCGCATTGAGCTTCTCCCCATCTGAACTTTGAACTTTCGCGGCGTATCGCCGCGCGTTCCCCACAATTGGCCGCCACATCCCGCCGCGTTTGCGGAACATCGAGCTTTTCGGAAGCCGCGTACGGCGCCGTCTGCACCGGTGCAGAAGACATTTGCACCGGTGCAGACAACGTCTGCAGCCGTGCAGATGACGCCTGCAGCCGTGCAGATGACGCCTGCAGCCGTGCAGACAACGCCTGCAGCCGTGCAGACGACGTCCGCAGCCGTGCAGACGACGTCCGCGGCCGTGCAGATGACGTCTGCGGCTGTGCCGGAGCCGCCATTCGGCCATCGAGCGAGCCCCTACCGCCAAGGTGCCACCTATGTGGTCGGAACGACCCGGCACCCATGTGCCCGGTCCAACACCCCCTCGCCCCCCGCCCGCACCCCCGCCCGCGCCCCCGCCCGCACCCCCGCCCGCAACTCCACGCGCGATCGCCGGGCGGGGATCGCGGACATGCCTGGACGTGCGCCCCCGGAGAGGGGGTTCGTGCGGCATTGCGGTGGACGGTTGGGGGATTGTTGGGGCGGGCGCGGGCCGTGAACCCCGTTTCTGCAACAATTGCAACGCGGACGATGCAACACCATCGGGAAAACGCTCGTATCGTTTGCCGCGTCGGGGGAGGTTCTGGGGCGTGGGGTACGGGGGGTACGGAGGGATGGGGGGCTGGGGGTGTGTCGGGTGCACGGGTCGGGGTGTGCGTTGGTGGGTGGTTCGGGGCGGTGTGACTTTCGTCATCAATCAGCGGGAGGTAATCCATGAATCAGGTGCGCGATCGTCGATGCGACATGGGCGCGCGGGGTGGCGCGATGCGCGGGCGGGTTCCGGCGCGTGCATTGGCGATGAGCGTGCTGGCCGCGGCGGGCGTTTCGGCGGCCTTCGCCACGACCACCCGACGCACGCCGCGCTTTGCGTCCGTCCTCCTGGTGCTGATCGCGGCGCTGGCGGCGATCTTGGTTCCCATTCACGCCGCACGCGCACAGGGATGTGGATGGCTGCCCGGCGCGAGTGTGCCGGGGACGAACGGCGTTGTTTTTGCCTTGGCCGTGTTGCCGGGCGGGGACGTGATCGTGGGCGGGGACTTTACCGCCGCGGTTGGCGTGCTGGCAAACTATGTCGCCCGCTACAGCCCGTCCACCGGCACTTGGTCAGCGCTGGGGTCGGGAACGAACGGCAGTGTCGCTGCCCTGGCCGTGCTGCCGGGCGGGGACGTGATTGTGGGTGGGGGCTTCACCAACGCCGGGGGCGTGGCGGCGAACAACATCGCCCGCTACAACCCGACCACAAACACATGGTCGGCGCTTGGCGCGGGGACGGACGGCTCTGTGGCCGCCCTGGCTGTGCTGCCGGGCGGGGACGTTACTGTGGGCGGGTTCTTCAGCGACGCCGGGGGGGTGCCGGCGAACAACATCGCCCGCTACAACCCGACCACCGACACCTGGTCGGCGCTCGGTTCGGGCACGAGCGGCCTTGTCCGCGCCGTGGCTGTGCTTCCGGGCGGGGACGTGATCGCGGGCGGGTTCTTCAGCGACTCCGGGGGGGTCCAGGCGAACAACATCGCCCGTTACAACCCGACCACCGACACGTGGTCGGCTCTGGGGTTGGGGACGAACAACTGGGTCTACGCGTTGGCTGTGCTTCCGGGCGGTGACGTGATCGTGGGCGGGTTCTTCAGCAACGCCGGCGGTGTGCCGGCGAACAGCATCGCCCGCTACAACCCGACCGGAGACACCTGGTCGGCGCTAGCCTTGGAAACGAACAGTATTGTGAACGCTCTCGTTGTGCTGCCGGGCGAGCACGTGATTGTGGGCGGGTGGTTTACCACCGCCGCGGGCGTGGCGGCGAAGAACACCGCCCGCTACAGCCCGACCACCAACACCTGGTCGGCGCTGGGGTCGGGCACAAGGGGCACTGTCTCCGCTCTGGCCGTGCTGCCGGACGGGGACGTGATCGCGGGCGGGTACTTCAACCTCGCCGGGGGCGTGGCGGCGGACAACATCGCCCGATATAACCAGACCACCAACACATGGTCAGCGCTGGGGTTCGGGGGGACGAACGGCACAGCCCGCGCTTTCGCCGTGCTGCCGGGCGGGGACGTGATCGCGGGCGGGTTCTTCACCACCATCGGCGGGGTGGCGGCAAGCCACATCGCCCGCTATAGCCCGTCCACCAACACTTGGTCGGCGCTGGGGCCGGGGACGAACAGCTATGTCACCGACTTGGCCGTGCTGCCGGGCGGGGATGTGATCGTGGGTGGGATCTTCAACAGCGCCGGCGGCGTGCTGGCGAACGGGATTGCCCGCTACAGCCCGACTACGAACACCTGGTCGGTGCCGAGACCGGGACCGATCGGCTCTGTCAGTGCCCTGGCCGCGCTGCCGGGCGGGGATGTAATCGCGGGCGAGAACTTTACCACCGGGGGCGGGGCGGTGGGCCGCATCACCCGCTACAACCCGACGACCAACACCTGGGCTGTGCTGGGGTCCGTGTCCGGCGATGTCGGTGACCTGGCCGTGCTGCCGGACGGAGACGTAATCGTAGGGGGGTTCTTCAACACCGCCGGGGGCGTGGCGGCCAGCAACATCGCCCGCTACAACCCGTCCACCGGTGCTTGGTCGGCGCTGGGGTTGGGCACGGGCGCCCCCGTTTCCGCTCTGGCCATACTGCCGGGCGGGGACGTGATCGTGGGCGGGCAATTCACCACCGCCGGGGGTCTGAGGGCGAACTCAATTGCCCGCTACAACCCAAGCACCAACACATGGTCGGCGCTGGGGTCGGGGACAAACGGCATCGTCGTTGCCCTGGCCGTGCTGCCGGGCGGGGACGTGATCGCGGGCGGAATCTTCACCACCGCCGGGGCCGTGGCGGCGAAGAACATCGCCCGCTACAACCCGACCACGAACACCTGGTCGGCTCTGGCGGCGGGGCTGAACGACTTTGTTCTAGCCCTCGCCGTGCTGCCGGGCGGGGACTTGATCGCGTGTGGGAACTTCACGATCGCGGGCGACAACGTGTCGGCGTACTTCGCCCGCTACACCTTTGGCTCTCCGGGACCAAGCATCGCGACGAACCCCGCGACGGTTTCGAGCTGCCTCAACGGCAACGCGAGTTTTTCCGTGGTCGCCAGCGGCACCGGCCCATTGACCTATCAATGGCAATGGCAGTCCGCCGGCCCCGGCACCGCGTGGGCCGCGCTCGTGAACGGAATCAACCTCAACAGCCAAGGCCAGCCCGCGTTCGATGTCTCCGGCGCGGGCACCGCGACCGCGAGCATCAGGTCGCTCTCGGGCGCGACCGGGATCATCGGCAGCTTCCGCTGCGTCGTCAGCAACGCGTGCGGCAACGTCACCAGCGAGCCCGCCACGCTCACGATCATCGCCTGCGCCTGCAGCCCCGCCGACATCACCAACACCGACGGCGACCTGCCCGGCGTGCCCGATGGGGCGGTTGACAACGGCGACTTCCAGGCGTTCTTCGCGGCGTTCTTCCTGGCCGAGTCCGACCCGCTGCGGCTGGCCGCCGATATCGCCAACACCGATGGCGAGACCGTGCTCACCGGCGGCGGGCCGGACGGGGCCATCGATAACGGCGACTTCAACGCGTTCTTCGCGGCGTTCTTCGCCGGGTGCGGCGTGTGAGTCCGCGCGTGCGCGGGGGGGGAGGGGGGCGGGTGTGGATGTGGGTAAGGGTGTGGTGTGACTTTCGTCATCAATCAGCGGGAGGTGGACCGTGAAGAGCGAGCGCGTTGTCTCCGTCGGTATCGATGCCCGGTCGAGGGTGTACCTGGGAGGCGTTGTCGTGATCGGTGCGATTCTGGCCGGCGCGGGGGCGGCCCGCGGCCAGTGTGCCGTGGAGTGGTCGAACCTTCCTGCTCTGGCGCAACTCGATGCGCTGGGCAACGCGGCGCAGCCTGGCGTGAACGGCCCGGTGGAGGCGATCCTGCCCGATGCGGCCCCCGGGGCGAGCGGTGCCGACGCGGATGCGCTGATCGCGGCGGGGTCGTTCACGGTCGCGGGCGGCACGACGCCCGCATCGCGCGTGGCACGGTGGGATGGTCGGCGATGGACGGCGCTCGGCGACGGATTGAACGGCGATGTGTTCGCGCTGGCGCGGCTTGGCAACGGCCAGGTTGTGGCCGGGGGGAGTTTCACGGCGTCGGGCGACAGGCCGATGCAGCGCGTGGCGCGATGGGATGGTCAGGCCTGGCACGAGTACGCGCCGGGGTTGAGCTTCGCGCCGACGAGTCTGGCGGTGCTTCCCGACGGGCGGCTGCTGGCGGGTCGGAATTCGGGCAGCGCCACTTCGCTGCAGGTCTTCGACGGTACGGCGTGGAGCGTCGTGCCGATCGCGGTTCCGGTCCAGAGCTCCCCGGCGATCTTTGTCATGGTGATCGCCGTGTCGCCCTCGGGTGAGGTGCTCGTGGGCGGAGCGTCGAGCGGGATCGGAACGCCGGGGCAGTCGAGTCTGCGGGGCACATCGTTATTCAGGCTCACGCCTGCCGGGCTCGAGCCCGTGCTGCCGGTCGTTGATGCGGGTTTCAACCGCGTGGACTCGATCGCCTTCGATGCCGCGGGCGAGCCGGTCATCAGCGGGGACTTTCTGATCTCCGATGCGGTCAACGCGCCGTCCGCGTCGATCGCACGGCGGATCGGCGGGGTCTGGACCGGTGTCCGGAGCGGCGGGGCGTTCAACGCTGTCGGGCTCGTGCTCGTCCGGCCGGATGGGACGCTGGCGAGCTTACTCTCTAATGCCTCGACCTCGACCCCACAACCCGGCGTGAGCAACAGCCCTTCGATCGCGATTTCACGACGATTCGAGGCCGGTGCGGTGCTCGCCAGCGGGAAGGTGGTCGTCGGCGGTTCGTACGTGACGGATGATGGCCACGTCCTGAACAACATCAGCGTGTTCTCGGATTCGAATCTTAACTGGCGCGTGCATCGCCCGTTGACCACCACGCTGGATGGTGAAATCCTGACGGTCGCGGATTCCGGCGATGGCAGCGTCGTGCTTGGCGGATCATTCGAGCGCCTCGGTCAGACCGCCCTTGGGGGCCTTGCCCGTCTGGTTGATGGGCGTTTGGAGGCGATGCCCGGCGCTCCGGGCCTGGTGGTTCAGCGGGTGGTCCGCACGCCTACGGGTCGGCTCTGGGCGAGCGCGGTGGCAAACCCGCGCTCTTCCGTGAGCCCCGGTCGGTTGCTGCGATGGACGGGGAGCACCTGGGAGGAGAGCACCATCCCGACGATGGGATCGATCAGGGCGATCGCCGAGCTTCCCGGCGAGCGGACGGTCATTGGCGGCCGGCGTGGAATCGGGAGTGCTCCGCTTCACGAGTGGAACGGGTCCACGTGGGTCAGCGCGACGGGCGTGGGCGGGACGATCGAGGCAATGCTGGTGACCAGCGGGGGCGACCTGATCGTCGGCGGGCAGTCGCTGACATTCATCAACGGCGGATCGGCGACGGTGACAGCGCGCGGCATCATGCGTCGTGTCGGGGGCCAGTGGCAGACCATGGGGGCGGGGCTGGCCAACGAGGTTCTGGCGCTGGCGGAACTGCCGAGCGGCGAGATCGTCGCCGCCGGATCGTTCCTGGCGGCCGCGAACCCGGTGCCCGGGCAGCCGCCGTACTTCCGGGTGGCACGATGGAACGGCTCGGCCTGGCTGCCGATGGATCCATCGGGCCTGGGGATGGACGCGACGGTGCGCGGCCTTCGGGTGCTCTCGGACGGCTCGCTGATCGCAACCGGCGACTTCATCACCGCGGGAGAGGCGCTGGCGTACGGCGCGGCGCGGTGGAATGGCGCGGCGTGGAGGCCGCTGGGCGAGGGCCTGCTGCCGCGGTCGTACGGGCCGCTGACGCAGAGCCCATGGCCGATCCTCGAACAGCCCGATGGCTCCGTCCTGATCGCCGGGACGTTCTCGAACAGCGGCGCACGCGCGACCGGCCCGCTGGTGCGCGCAAGGTCGGCAAAGTTCGGATGCTCCGCGGCGGACATCGCCAACGCCGATGGCCTGGCCGGCACGTTCGATGCGTGCCCGGATCGGCAGATCACCAACGGCGACTTCTTCGCGTTCTTCAGCGCGTTCTTCGCGGACGAAGGCGACCCGGCGCGGCTCACGGCGGACATTGCCGATGCGGATGGGCTCACGCCGTTCGACACGCCCGCGGGCGGGCCGGATGGTGCGGTGACCAACGCGGACTTCACGGCGTTCTTCGCGGCGTTCTTCGCCGGGTGCCCGGGGTGAGCACGGGGGCGGGGGATTGGGGGGCGGGGGTGGGGGGTGGGGGGTGGAGGGCGGGGAGGGGGACGGCGGCAGAGTGTCCGGGTGCGGGCATAACGCGGGGTGTGTGGACAAACGGGAGTGCGTATGAACAGCAAGAGGTTGAAGGGATGCGGGCGGGCGTTTGGGGTTCTGGGTGTTGCGGGTCTGCTGGCCGGTGCGACGGCCGCGATGGCGCAGCCGGCGGGATGCGGCCCGGGGTGGGAACTCGCGCCGGTCAGCGGCGCGGCGGCGCCAGGATTCACGCGGCTCGCCGTCTCTCCGAGCGGTGAGATGGTTCTGTCCGGCTCCGCGCAGATCGGCGACTTTCAGTCGATCGCGTTTCCGAACGCGGCGCTTGATTCCTCAAGCTTTTTTTCGTCACGCATCACGCGAAAGGTTGTCACCGCGGTGCGATGGGACAACGGGTGGCGGCCGCTCTCCCAAGGGACGGCCTTGGTTCCGTCGGGCCTGGCGACGCTCAGCGATGGCACGATCGTGATGGCGGGGACGTTTCCGGCCGCGCCCGGATCGACAGCGTCTGTTGCGGCGATCGCTCGTCTGAACGGTTCGGCATTCGAGCGCTTCGGGGGTGATGTTGTCGCGAATCCGACAGCAGGAACGGCGGCGATCAACGCGATCGCGAGCCTCGCCGATGGTCAACTGGTTGTCGGCGGCAATTTTTCGAGCATCGGCGGAGAGTTGGCGGCGAACGTGGCGCGATGGGACGGGCAGCAGTGGAGGCGGCTGGGGTTCGGAGTCAACGGCGCGGTGACGCACATCGCGGCGAGCGCATCGGGCGAGGTGGTCGTCGCGGGTTCATTCACGACCGCCGATGGGCTGCCGGCATCGGGGTTTGCTCGGTGGAACGGAACGTCGTGGAGCGCGATGCCGCGGCCGTCAACCAACCCCTCGTTGCCGGAGCCCTCATCGCTTCGCGAGGTGGCGGTGCTGGAGAACGGCGACGTCATCGTCACGACCAGGGCGTTCGGCTTTGGTCAGACCGTTGGTCGCTTCCGCGGCGGCGCGTGGCAGGTCATCGGCGAGGTCGTACCGGGTGTATCGTCCGATGAACCCGGCTACAGCATCGTGCCGACGGGCGGAGACTCGTTCTTGCTGGTCGGGCGGATCGGCACGCTCCGTGCGAACCAGACGAATTACGCCGTGCCGACGTGGCTGGTGCAGTTTGCGGGGGACTCATGGGCGCCCGTCGCGACGACGGATGGTCGCGGGCTGCCGCGGCTTCCCCGTGAGATCAACACGGGGACACCCGGATTCGCGGCAAGGCGCACGGCCAACGGCGAGATCATCGCGGTCGGCAGCTTCGGCGGGCAGGACGGCGTGCCGCAGGGCGTCGCGGTTCTGCGCGACGGGCGTTGGCAGGGGCTGACTTCCACGCCGAGCGGCGCGGTTCTCGGGCTCGAGGTCTTGAGCGATGGGCGACAGGTTGCGTTGTCCGCCAGGGGTGTCGATGTTCGCGGTCAGGACGGGTGGCGATCGATCGGCACGATCACGTCGAGTTCGTTCGATGCTCTGGTCGATTTTGCTCGGCTGCCGGATGACCGGATCGTCGTTGGCGGTCAGTTCACGGCGATGAACGGAGTGTCGGCTGAGAATGTCGCTTCGTGGAACGGCGCGACGTGGTCGGCGGTGGCCGGCGGCGTGCAGGGCACGGTGCGCGGCACCGAAGTGGCTCCCGATGGATCGCTGATCGTCTTCGGCGCGCTGACGAGCGCCGGCGGCGTCGCCGGCGTGCCGGCGCAGCGGGCGGCACGGCTGATCAACGGCGTCTGGACGGACATGAGCGCTGGAGCAACGGACGTTCGCGACATGACGACCACTGCTCAGGGAGACATCCTCGCGGTCGGCCGATTCACGAGTCTGCTCGGGTTGCCCCCGGGTACGGCAGGAGTGGGTGTGGCACGCTGGGATGGCCAGACGTGGGTCGGCATCACTGGTGCACTCCCGCCGGACGGCTCCATGCAGCTCCAGAGCGTCCTGAGAGCCCTCCCCGACGGCGCGCCAATCGTCGGGTGGCTCGCGAGCGGTTCGCTCAACAGCGTCTGGCGTTGGGATGGCTCGGCGTGGCAGCCGGTGGGTGAGCCATTTGCCTTTGGACTGCCGATTACGGCGCGGATCATTGGCTGGCCGTTTGTCTACGACCTGCAGGTCACGCCGGGCGGGAACCTGTACATCACGGGGAATTTCCGTGATGCGAGTGCCCCGGACGGCTCTTTACGTCCGGTCAACGGCATCGCGCGGCTGGTGGGAAACTCGTGGCAGACGGTGCCGCCGGGGCTGGGAACAACCGAAGGCCGAGCGCTGGCGATGCTGCCGGACGGGAGGCTCGCGGTGGCGGGGTCGTTCGAGCTCATCGGCACCGAGCCGAGCTCACGCATCGCGTACATCACCAATCCCGACGGCATCTGCCCGTGCTCGGCGGCGGATGTCGCCAACGCGGACGGCGAGGCCGCGCCGACCGGCGGTGCGGATGGTCAGGTGACCAACGGCGACTTCAGCGCGTTCTTCAGCGCGTTCTTCGCGGACGAAGGCGACCCGGCGCGGCTCGCGGCGGACATCGCCGATGCGGATGGGCGCACGCTCTTCGACACGCCCGCGGGCGGGCCGGACGGCGCGGTGACCAACGCGGACTTCACGGCGTTCTTCGCGGCGTTCTTTGATGGGTGCGGCGTGTGAGTCCGCGCGTGCGGGGCGGGGTGGGTTTGGGCGGAGTGATCGGGTGTGTCAACCGGGCCGAGTGCCCAGGGGAGCAAGCATGAAGACGGTGATGATGGGCAAGCATGGGCGGGTGTTGGCGGGCGTGTTGGCGGTGAGCGTGCTGGCCGCGGCGGGCGGGGCGGTGGCGATCGCGCAGCCGACGGGGTGCGGGCCGGGGCTCGAGCGGTCGGCGGCGGTATCGAGCCCGCCCTTGGGGTTGACGGTGATCGAGACGATGGCCGACGGCTCGGTGGTCCTCGCGGGCGGCGCGAGAATCGCGGCGTACTTGCCGCTGGCGATGGATCTTGATCTCCCGGTCTCGCCTCTGGTGGCGCGGAAAGATGTCCGCATTGCGCGGTGGGACAACGGTTGGCGGTTCTTCGCGCAGGAGCCGGGCGGGACGATCAACGCCCTTGCGCGGCTGGCCGATGGGACGCTCGTGGCGGGCGGCGCGTTCACGACCGAGCAGCCCAGCGGTCGGAGCCTGCAGCAGGTCGCGACGTGGAACGGGCAGCAGTGGGAGACGCTCGGCGGCGGCGTGACCGCGAACCCGACGCAGGGCACGGCGAGCGTCAATGCGCTGCTGCGCATGCCCAATGGAGATCTGATTGTCGCGGGGCGGTTCTCCGCGGCGGGTGGGGTCGCCGCGGCGAACATCGCGCGGTGGGACGGTCAGGCGTGGCAGGCGATGGGGCTCGGAGTCAACGGCGCGGTGTCGCGGCTGACGCTGACGCCCGCGGGCGAGGTGCTCGCGAGCGGTGAGTTCACGACGGCCGATGGCCTGCCGGCTCGGAGCATCGCGCGCTGGAACGGCTCATCGTGGAGCGCGCTGGGCAACAGCAGCAACATCTTTCCAAACCCGCGAAGCGTGGTCGCGACCCCGAACGGAGATGTGCACGTGCTCGATTCAGGAGGCTGGCTGAATCGGTTCGCCGGCGGGGCATGGACGCTGATTGCCAGCGGCATGGGCGGTACTTTCAACCCGGCGGCGATGATCTCGTTCGACGGGCGGCCGCTGGTGCTCGGCGTCCTGGACTCAGCGCGGGTGGGCTCGCCACCGCTGAACCCGATCGGCGTTGTCAATGGCGCGGCGGTCCTTGCGGAGCAGGGCTGGACGGGATTGCCGTCGAGCAACGGGCGCGGGCTCATGACACGGGTGCCCAACGTTCTGAGTGGCTCGGTCTCGAGCGCGGCGGTGCTGCCCGACGGGCGGATCCTGGCGACAGGGTACTTCAACGCGAGGGGTGATGTGGCGGCTGGTCGCCTGGCGGTTTACGACGGGCAGAAGTGGGCGGGATTGTCGGCAACGCCGAGGGGCCAGATCTTCTCTCTGACCACGCTTGCCGATGGGCGGCTGGTTGCGGGCACAGCGAGCGGCATTGATGTGCGGAACGCCGCGGGCTGGACGGCTCTGGGAAGCACTCCGACGTCAATCCCGTTGGTCAACGTGGTCGCGACGCTGCCCGATGGTCGGCTGCTGGCGGGCGGGTCGTTTCTCGAGATCGAGGGCGTTCAGGCGCGGCGGCTGGCGGTATGGAACGGTTCGGGGTGGGCACAATTCGCCGGGGGCGCTGGCCCCGTGACCAGCGGCGGCTCCGTGACGCGGATTCATGTCGCCAGCGATGGCGCGGTGATCGTTCTCGGCAATATCACGACGGTTGGCGGGAGCGACGGCATTCCTGAGACGACGGTCAACGGTGTCGCGCGATGGTTCAACGGCGCGTGGTCGGACATGAGCTCGGGAACGACGGAGATCCGGAATCTGACCAACGCTCCGAACGGAGATCTTCTGGCCTTCGGCACGTTCACGCCCGGACCGTCGCTGCCGGCGGGAACGACCACCGCGAGCGTCGCACGATGGGACGGGAGCGCGTGGGTCGGCATCGCCGGGGCACAGCCGCTTCCGAGCGATGGGCTCGCCGGCTCGGCTTTCGGTGTTGCGCCGGACGGCTCGATCATCGCTTCCGCGAGGAACTCGGGATCCACGGTGTTCGTGCATCGCTGGGATGGAACGGTGTGGCGTCCCGTTGGCGACACGCTCGCGGGCGAGCTTGATCCCGCGGCATCCCCGCAGCAGTTCGGTCCGCGGGTGCGGGCGATGGCGATCTCACCCGCTGGCAATCTGTACATCGCCGGGAACTTTCGCACATCAACCGCGAACGGCCAGACCCGCCGAACGCTCAACGGCGTCGCACGCCTGGTCGGCGATCGCTGGGAGCCGGTCGGACCGGGTCTGGGCACAAACGGGGCCGCGACCATGCGCACGCTGCCGGACGGCACGATCGCGGTGGCGGGGGCGTTCCAGTTGGTGGGCAACGAGCCCAGCTCGTTCATCGCGTACATCACCAACCCCGACGGCATCTGCCCGTGCTCGGCGGCGGATATCGCCAACGCGGACGGCGAGGCCGCGCCGACCGGCGGTGCGGATGGCCAGGTGACCAACGGCGACTTCATCGCGTTCTTCAGCGCGTTCTTCGCGGACGAAGGCGACCCGGCGCGGCTCGCGGCGGACATCGCCGATGCGGATGGGCGCACGCTCTTCGACACGCCCGCGGGCGGGCCGGACGGCGCGGTGACCAACGCGGACTTCACGGCGTTCTTCGCGGCGTTCTTTGATGGGTGCGGCGGATGAGCGCCAGTGGGCCCGTGGCAGAGTGATGGAGGGGCGGCGGGGAGCGCAGTTCGATACCGGGGCCGCGCACCGCGCGGCCCCGGCTTTCACTTCATCGCGCTCGGCCACGGACCGAAGCGTGAGCACGGGGTGCCGACCCTCCCAGACGGGCGTGGGCACCGCCGCCCACACGGGCTCGATCAGCCTCTTGGCACGATCGGGAGTGTCGTCACCCTGATCGAGCGTTCATCCACCACGACCACCGAGCGGGCGAGTTGCTCGGCTGGAACTTCTGTGACTACCCGCCGAAGCAGGTCGAGCATCTGCGTATCGCTCACGTTCCCTGCCCGGAAGAGCACGAGCCCCGGGCCGTTGCGCCCGCTGAGTGCGGTGATTCGCGCAAAGTCCAGGTCCGCGGTAATGATCACGCGGCCCTCGGCGGTTGCCAGCGCGAAGACATCGGGGTCGGGTGCGCTCGAGAGCCCTCTCTCACGAACGTGAACCGCGTCGTGACCGCCGGCTTCGCTCGAGTTCAGCCACGCCGCGAGCAGCGGGCTGACGGGTTGATCGATGAGGAACTTCATGCCGATCGCAGGAGGATGACGCGGTCATCGGTGATCGCGGCGGCGTACGCGATGGCGGCGCGGATGTCGTCGGGCTGAAGGTCCGGGTGGTTCTTGAGGATCTCGGCCTCGCTCTGCCCGGCGGCGAGCATGCCGAGCAATCGCGACACCGGGAACCGCAGCCCCCTGATGCACGGGCGGCCGCCCATGACGCCCGGATTGACCGTAATTCGATGCAGGTGGTCCATAGCGTCGCTCCCGATGAAACACAGTCTAGGTCAAGGCCGCCAGGGCGATGGCGATCGGCCGCTCCCGCGGCTCCCGCGCTCTGTGTTCCCTTCATGAGCATCGGTCGGCAGGAACGGAGGGCGGAAAGTCGGCACGAAGGCAGTCGGCGAAAAGGCGGTCGGCACGGAGTACCGACCTACCCAAAGGCCATCTTTTCCATCGGCCGCGTATCTCGGTGTCTCCGCGGTGATGTCTTTGGGGAGCGGGCCCTAGGCCTTGATCCACTTGGCCCATGGGGCGTCGCCGCGGTTCCAGGTGTCTTCCAGGTGCATCCAGTCGCGATGGGTGTCCATGCACTGCCAGTAGCCGGTGTGCTCGTAGACAAAGAGCTGGCCCGCGGCGGCGCAGGACTCCAGGCCGACCGATTCCAGCGAGCACTTCTCATCGGCGGAGATGTACGACAGGAACTCGCGCCGGACGACGAGGTATCCGCCGTTGATCAGGCCGGCGGAGACCTGCGGCTTTTCTTCGAAGGCCATCGCGCGGCCCTGCGGATCGGCGCGGAGCTCGCCGAAGCGGCTGGGCGGGCGAACGGCGGTGACGGTGGCCAGGCCCTTGTGCTTTCTGTGGAACGCCAGGATCGCGGAGAGGTCCGCGTCGATCACGCCGTCGCCGTAGGTGATGCAGAAGTCGGTGTCATCGGGGGCCAGGTGCTTGGCCGCGGCGCGGGCGATGCGGCCGCCGGTCAGGGTGTTCGCGCCGGTGTCGGCGAGGGTGATGGTCCAGCCGTCCTCATCGTGCGTGTCGGCGTGAACGCGGACGGAGGACTGCTTGCCGAGGGTCACGGTGACATCGCAGGCGCGGTGCTGGTAGTTGAGGAAGTAATCGCGGATGACCTCGCCCTTGTAGCCGAGGCAGAGGACAAAGTCCTTGATGCCATGGTGGGCGTAGGACTTCATGATGTGCCAGAGGATGGGCCTGCCGCCGACCTCGACCATGGGCTTTGGGCGTGTCTCGGTGTGTTCGCGCAGGCGTGTGCCCTGGCCGCCGCAGAGGATGAAGGCTTTCATGGGGCGGAGTCTACCCCAGGCGTGCGGACGGGACATGGGTGTGGAGAGTTGGCTAGACTCGCGACCGCTGCGTCCTCGAGAGGTGGGCGTGTCGGGATCGGGGAGGGAGTGAGTCGCAAGCGGGTGGCGGGGCGCGAGGGGAAGGTGGTTGGGCGGACGTCGTCGGCACGGCCCGGAGGCCGTGGCGGGCGATGAAACACAAGGGTTGAGCGCGATGAAGATCACGATTCTGATGCCGACGCGGAACAGGGTTCATCTTCTGCCCAAGGCGGTGGAGGCTGCGCTGGCGCAGACGGACGGCAACTTTGAGCTGTTCATCAGCGATAACTGCTCCAGCGACGGCACCGCGGAGTTCATCGCTGGGCTGAAGGACGGGCGGGTGCGGTCGGTGCGGACGGATCGCCCGCTCTCGATGCCGGATCACTGGAACTTTGCGTACGACCAGGCGCTGGAAAAGACGACGGGCGACTTCATCCTGCTGTGCTCGGATGATGATGCGCTGACGCCCGACGCGATCGAGACGATTCTCCGCGCGGTCAAGGCCAATCCGTGGGGTCGGCTTTTCCAGATCCGAGCCGAGATCTACTACTACGACGACGACATCAACGAGAACAAGAACATGATCAAGTTCCAGTTTCCCCGTCCGGAGGGGGTGGAGCGGATCAACGGCAGGGCCCATGTGCGTTCGATGCTCTCGACATTCGCCGCGAATTTTCCGGGGCCGGGGATGGTCAAGCGTGAACTGCTCAAGGAGGTCAAGGCGAGGTACGGCAAGATTTTCCACCAATGGGCGCCGGACTACTCGTCGGGGGTGCTCCTTATGCTGCTGGCCGGCGAGTTCGGGCGGATTTCGCCGCCGGTGCTCCTCTGGGGCAAGGGGCGGGCCAGCTACGGATCCGGGTCGCAGGCCAACCCGGATCACCTTCTGGAGTTCATGCGGCAGTTCCCGGAGTTCGACGGCCGGCTGGACATGACGCCGTATCCGGACCTGATCACGGTGAACAACATGGTCGTGGACACGATGCTGCGGACGAGCCGCATGCTCGGCGCCGAAGGGGCGTGGATGCGGATCAACGATATGGCGTATCGGCGTCACCTGCGGGAGGACATCCGGATCTACCAGTCGTACGGCCACCACCGTTTCGACTCGTTCGTAGCCCAGGTCGCCGGGGATCGCAGCCGCACGCGCGTCTCGGACTGGGTCGACCTGCAGATGGCCAAGATGCCCAAGCGCGTGGCCCGGTGGAAGCGCGCGTTCTGGCCGTCGAACATCGTTGCGCGGCTTCAGGGTCGCGGGCCGAAGACGGTCAAGATCCGCGGGAGCGAGGCCGGGTTTTCCGACATCGCATCCGCGGCGAAGTACTACGTGCAGGCCAGCCGGGACAAGAGCATCTGGCCCCGGCGCTGACGGCGTGATCCGCCGGGTTCAGCGGGCTTCAACGCGACGGATCCACGCGCCGGGCCAGTGGGTGATGCTGCGCTGCAGGTCGCTCTCGTTGAAGGGCCAGGCGGGCTGCTCGATGACGAAGTTCTTGTTGGCGGCGACGAAGTCGCGGGCGGCCTGCTGGGGGTTGTCGCGGACCCACTCCGGCTTGCCGCGGGGCGTGTCGAAGACATCCTGCATGCATCCGTCGGTGGCGACGATGTACGAGCCGGGGGTGACGAAGCGGGCGTAGGCCTTGAGTTCCGCGAGCACGTGGTCGTAGGAGTGGTTGGAGTCCAGGAAGATCAGCACGCGGTCATCGGGGCGGACGTGCGCGGCGACCTTGTCGACGATGGCCTGATCGACGGAACTGCCCTGGATCATCGTGATCATGGGCGAGAACTCGTGGGCCTCGATGGCGGCGCGGTTGTGGGGTCGGATGTCGATATCGACACCGACGACGCGGCCGCCGCCGAGAAGTTTGAGCAGCGAGGCGGAGTACACCAGCGAGCCGCCGTGGGCGATCCCGGTCTCGATGATCAGCGTGGGCTTGACGCGGTAGACGATCTCCTGCGTGCGGATCATGTCATCGGGGAGCTGGATGATGGGGCGGCCCATCCAGGCGAAGGTGTAGGTGTACTTCTGGTTCCAGCCGACCTTCAGCCACGCGTCGCTGAGCAGCTCGAAGCCGCGGCGGGAATAGAGCTCGAGCGACTCGCGCGCGCCCGAGTCGTGGGTGATGCTGAGCGTTCGGGCGGTCGTGTCGAGTTCGAGCTTCATCCATTCTCCATCGGCGTGAGTTCAAGGCGTTCCCGCCACCACGCGACCGCGTCACGCAGGCCAGGCTCAAGAGGATACCGTGGACGGAATCCCACCTCATCATACAAACGCGTCACATCGGCCACCAGCCGTGCCGGCTGGTCGGCGGGCATGATGTTGCCCAGGTCCAGCAAGTCTTCGCGGCCGCAGGCCCGGGCCGCGCAGCGTGCGAAGTCGCCCAGTGACACGCCAAGACCGGAGGCGATGTTGACAGGTCCTGTCGCCCCACTGAGCATCAGTTCGGCCAGGGCACGCCCGGCGTCGCGCGAGTCGATGAAGTCTCGAACCAGCCCGGGCGACCGGCACTGAGCGCGGTGGTTCAGGAGCATGGAACGGATCAGGCCTGCCGCCAGCCGGTCGGGGTGCTCGTGCGGCCCGAAGAGGAAGAAGATCCGAGCCCACGCGAACGATACGGGCGGCACAGCCCGGTCGAAAACGTCGGTTGCCCGATCCAGCAGATCGGACTTGGCGCGGGCGTAGAGCGTGGCCCGGCCGCGGGGCGTGAGATGCTCCTTGATCGGAGCATCGCCGAGCGCGGTCCAGTCGTACTCGGCGCAGGTGCCGACGCCGACGGCGCGTCGGCCTCCTGCGCGCGCGAACGCGGTGAACAAGTCGAGGCTGACATCGAGCCATCGCTCGTTGTCGGGCGCGGTCCAGAACTTGCCGGGAGCGGCGTTCCACGCGGCGTGCAGCAGGTGGGTGGGGCGGACGGCGTCGATCAGCTCGGCCGCTCGTCCCGGGGCGAGCAGGTCATCGGTGCGCCAGGTGATGGCGTGCGGAGCCAGATGCCGCAGATCTTCATCGGGCGGCACGAGCGTGCTGGCGATCACCTCGTGGCCGGCGCGCACGATGGGCTCGAGGGCGTGTCGGGCGATGAAGCCCGAAGCGCCGGTGACGAGCGTGCGTGATCGGCTCTGGAGCGTCATGCGGTGCAGCGTAGTACGCGGGCTCAGCCGACCGCCTTGCCGGGTCCGGCCACGCCCGACCGGCGGAGGAACCACGGGACCAGTCGGGCCTCGCCGAGGATCTGCTGGCGTGCCCGGGCGATCGCGCTGAGGCTGACGTTCCGCAGTGCGGGCTCGGCGAGTGTTCGGCGCACGACCTCGACGCCCGCGTCGCCGAGGTCCGGCAGACGAACAAACGAGTCGGCTGGGATCATGGCGTCCGCGGCGGCGGATCCGAAGTAGATCGGCATGCTCCAGCACAGCAGCGGGTCCCAGAGCTTCTCGCTGACGTAGAGGTCGCCTTGTGCGAAGTTCTCGATCGCCAGCGTGAATCGCGCACGGCGTAGAACCTCGGCCTTGTCCGTCACCGGACCGAGCGATCCGAGGTCGTCGGGAACGCCGCGTCCGTAGATCGCGATGGGCACCCCCGCACGCCGGAGCAGACGGAGGAAGTCCAGTCGCGCGACGTGTCCGGGCAGGGCGCTCTTGCCGCCGGTGACGACGACAAGGCCCAGGTCGCGCTGAGCGTCATCGTCGGGCGTGGGCTCAGCGCGGAGCGCCTCGGTCCGATCGGCGATAGTCCACCAGACGGGCAGGCGGTCAACGCCCTGGTTCTTCCCGACCCATCGAGGGTCCGGGGCCCAGGCACCCGCGACGTGGTCGCCCACGCGAGTCCTGTAGTACTCCGCGAAGGGCGGCGGCTCGTACATGAGCAGATACGTGCGGTTCCGTGGAACGTTGAGCCAAGCCATCGCCTGGCGGACCTTCACCTGGTAGTACCGTCCGGTCGCTCGCGTCAGGAGCCTGCGCCACCACGGCATGAGTCCGATGCCCTTTGGCCAGACCGGCATGTTCACGCAGAGCACAACATCCGCGTCGCGCTGGCCGCTGATGACGCGCCAATCGCCCTCGTAGGCCACCAGCGGATCGCGCTGCGGCTCGTACCGCTCGCACTGGTTGAGCATCCAGTGCGGGCCGGTGCTCATGTCGCTGAAGATCGAGAGGGTGGGCATGGTTCGCTCGGCGCGGGCGGCCGCGCGCGGATCGGCGCTAGTGGCAGCGGACGGCCCAGTCGTACGGGATGTCGTTCTTGAACGGGTCGAGCCGATCGCTGCGTGAGGGGTCGTGCGGGTGCGAGCAGCAGTTGGCGACGATCGCGTGCGGGTCGGTCATGCCCTTGAAGCCGTTCCAGACGCCGGGCGGGATGATCACCAGCGCGTGCTGATCCGGGCCGAGGAAGACCTCCATGAGTTTGCCCCTGCTGGGCGAACCTTCGCGGTCATCGAACATCACCAGTTTGATGCGTCCGAAGACGCAGGCGTAGTGGAGCGTCATTTCGCGGTGGCGGTGCCAGCCCTTGACGACGCCCTTGTAGATCGTGGAGAAGTAGATCTCGCCGAAGGATGTGAAGTGCGCATCGGTGGAGCGGAGCATGTGGAAGATCGTGCCGCGCTCATCGGGGATGCGCCTGAGCGGGATGACCTGAACATCGTGGATCATGCGGGCGGTTCCGGTGCGGGGGGGGGATGCGGCGGGTGGATGCGGCGGGCGGATGCGGGTGTTGGATTCTGGACCGGAGGGTCAGGCCCTGGCCGCGAGCGGCCCCGTGGGGCCGACGGGCGCGGCGGAGCGATCGAGCGCCTCGAGGTTTCCGGCGCTGATGGTGTGCAGATGCGGGATCGGCACGATGAACTCGCCACCGCCGTCGAGATACGCGCGCTGCTGGCGGGCGATTTCGCGTGCCCAGTTCCAGCTCAGCAGCACGAGCGCATCGGGCCTGCGGGCCGGGTCGCGGAGCACATCGGGGCTGACGATCGCCAGTGCGTTGCCGGGTGCGAAGTGCCCCTGTTTGGCGGTGCTCAGGTCGCAGATGAAGTCCAGCAGCGTCGCATCGATGCCCGCGAAGTTCATCAGCGTGCTGCCCTTGGCGCTGGCGCCGTACGCGGCGAGTTTCTGCCCCGCGGCCTTGCGCGTGCGCAAGTCGCGCACGAGCGCATCGCACAGGTCGCGGACGCGCTGGGCAAAGCGGGCGTAGAACGCTCCGGTGGTCATGCCGATCTGTCGCTCGTGGGCCAGCAGCGACGCGACGGCGGGGGCGACTACGGGCGATGCGCCCGCTGGCTCGGCGAAGACCCGGAGCGAACCGCCGTGAACCGCGATGCGCTCGACATCGCTGACGATCAGCCCGTGGCGGGCGAAGAGCGCGTTGATCGCCGTCAGCGAGAAGTAGCACAGGTGCTCGTGATAGATCGTGTCGAACTCGGCGTGCTCGATCATGTCGCCCAGGTACGGGAACTCGAACACCGCCACGCCCGTGGGCTTGAGCATCGCCGCGGCACCGGCGACAAAGCCGTTGAGATCCGCGACGTGCGCCAGCACGTTGTTGCCCAGGACGCAGTCGGCACGCACGCCCTCGCGGGCCAGGCGCTGGCCCACATCGCGGCCGAAGAACTCGCACCGCGTGGGGATTCCGTTCCGCGAGGCGACCTCGGCGATGTTCCGCGCCGGCTCGATGCCCAGCACGCCGATGCCCGCGGCGACGAAGTTCTTCAGCAGGTAGCCGTCGTTGCTGGCGACCTCGACAACGAGGCTGTCGCGCGTCAGGTTGCGGCGGCGGATGAGCATCTCGGCCTCGCCCTTGGCGTGGGCGAGCATCGCCTGGCTGAACGACGAGAAGTACAGATAGTGCCCGAAGAGCACCTCGGGCTCGACCGTCTCGCGGATCTGCACGAGCGAGCAGGCCGGGCAGAACGCCAGCGAAAGCGGGAAGCGCGGGTGCGGCTCATCGGCGGTCCGCAGCAGGTTGTTGGCCAGCGGCACGCGGCCGAGATCCAGCACAAGATCCAGCGAGCCGTGGCCGCAGGACCGGCAGCGCTGCTCGACGACATATCGACTGGCGGTGCCGGGGGTGCTGCCGGGGGCGATGCCGGGGGTGCTGCCGGCTGGAGTGTTGGCGGTGGGGCTCGTGCTCATGATGCGTGATCCAGGGTGGGTGCCGACCAGACGCGGCCGCGCTCCGTCGCGTGCGAGGTGTACGCGGCGATCTGCGCGAGCGTCAGTGCGCGGGCATCGGCGTGTTCGGTCAGGAACGCGCGGTACCACGCCGCGGTCTGCGTGACAGCCTCCGCGGCGGTCCACGTCGGTCGCCAACGCAACTGCTCGCGCGCCAGTGCGATGCTCAGGCCAAGGTGCGGCGACTCGGGCGGCGCGTTCGGGTCGGGGCGCTCGCTGTAGCAGTCGCGCACGTCGATGCGGTCATCATCGATGCGCCGCCAGGCGCGGACCATCCGCGCGGTCAGGTCGCGAACGCTCAAGCGACCGCTCGGGTCGGCGTCATCGGGGCCGAAGTTGAACGCCCGCGCGTGGCGCGCCGCATCGTCGCCCAGCAGCAGGGCCGCGAGGTGCAGGTAGCCGCTGAGTGCATCGAGGACGTGCTGCCACGGGCGGTCGCTGGCGGGGTTGCGCAGGACGACGGGCGTGCCCTTGCTCATGGCGGTGGCGATGTCGGGCACGAGGCGGTCCAGCGCCCAGTCGCCGCCGCCGATCACGTTGCCGGCGCGTGCGGTGGCCAGCGCGACGCCGTGCCGGGCCAGCGAGGCCGGCGCGAAGAACGAATCGCGGAAACTCGCCGCGACAATCTCCGCCGCGGCTTTGCTCGCGCTGTACGGGTCTTTGCCGCCGAGCGGCTCCTCCTCTCGGTGGGCGTGCGGCTCGGGGCTGGGCCTGTAGCACTTGTCGCTGGTGACGATGACCACGGCGCAGCGCGTGTCGGCAACGGGGCGCGTGCGGATGGCTTCGAGCAGGTTGGCGGTGCCGGTGACGTTGGTCTCGAATGTGCCGACCGGGTCGGCGTAACTCGGCCGCACGAGTGCCTGGGCCGCCATATGGATGATCACGCTCGCGCCCGATCCGTGGACCACGCGCCGAACGCCCGCGGCGTCACGGACATCCACGCGATGATCCTCCATCGCGCGGGACAGTCCAAGCACATCGAACAGCGAGGGGGTGCTTGGCGGGTCGAGCGCCAGGCCGATTGGCGTTGCGCCGATGCTCAGGAGCCACTGGCAGAGCCATGCACCCTTGAAGCCCGTGTGCCCCGTGACCAGCACGCGGCGGCCGCGCATGGCATCGGCGATGCCGCCCGCCGACTGCGGGGTGCGGAGTTCGGGGCCGGGCTGTGCGGAAGAGGTGGGGGGCATCAGTCAGCGCGGGAAGACGGAGAGTCGCGGTCGCAGTTTAGTCGATCCTCGCACGCCGCGGCGCGCGGACCCATACGCTCGTTGCGGCATGAGCAATACCCCCGCGACAGACCAGCACGCCTCGGCCATTGCGCGGTTCTCCACCGGCGATGTGGTGGTCGCGGTCGTGGGTCTGGGGTATGTCGGCCTGCCGCTGGCCCACGCGTTCCATGAGGCCGGGCTTTCGGTGCTGGGTGTCGATACCGATCCGGCAAAGCCCCGCGCGCTGCGTCCCGCGGCGGGCGAGCGGCCCACGCCCTACCTCCGGCACCTGGGCGATGAGCTCTACAACGCGCTCGCTCTGAGCGACCGGTTCGACGCAACGACGGATCACACGCGGCTTGCGCAGGCGGATGCGATCCTTGTGTGCGTGCCCACGCCGCTGGATGAGCAGCACGCGCCGGACCTTTCGTACGTCGTCGGTGCGGCGCTGCAGATCGCACGCGTGCTGCGTCCGGGCATGCTCGTGGTGCTCGAGTCGACGACCTATCCGGGCACGACGCGGGGCGAGTTTCTCGCGCCGATGCGCCAGCTCCGCCCGGACCTTGTTCCCGGGCGCGACTACTTCGTCGCCTTCAGCCCCGAGCGCGAGGACCCCGGCAATCCGCACTTCCGCACGCGCGACATCCCCAAACTCGTCGGCGGAATCGATGAATCCGCCACCCGCGCCGCGTGCGCGCTGTACGCCCGCGCTTTCCGCAGCGTGATCCCCGTCGCCAGCGCGGAGGTCGCCGAGAGCGCCAAACTGCTGGAGAACACCTTCCGCGGCGTGAACATCGCGCTGGTCAACGAACTGAAAATGGTCTTCGATGCCATGGGCGTCGACATCTGGCAGGTCATCGACGCGGCATCGACCAAGCCCTTCGGGTTCATGCGGTTCACGCCGGGGCCGGGCCTCGGCGGGCACTGCATCCCGATCGATCCGTTCTATCTCGCCCACAAGGCCCGCGAACTCGGTCGGCCGTCGCTGTTCGTCGAACTGGCCGGCGTCATCAACACGCGCATGCCCGAGTACGTGGTCTCGAAGCTCGATGAGGCTCTGCGGGCCAGAGGGAGCGCCGACGGACTCTCCGGTGCCCGCGTGCTCGTGCTGGGTCTGGCGTACAAGCCCGACATCGACGATGTCCGCGAGAGCCCGAGTTTCGAGATCATCGATCACGTCCGCGCCCGCGGCGGGGAGTGCGATTACTCCGACCCGCTCGTCCCGCGTACGCACGCGATGCGCAAGCGCGACCTTGGAATGTCCAGCGTCGAACTGACGCCCGCGTCCGTCGCCTCGTACGACGCGGTGGTCCTGAGCACCGCGCACGCCGCGTTCGACTACGAGATGATCGCCCGGCACGCGCGGCTGGTCGTTGACACACGAAACGCCTTCGCGGCCCACGCCCTGACGCTGGCCGAACGGCTGGTCAAGGCCTGATCGCGCGGGCCTCCTAACCTCTTCGACTATGCGTGACTTCTGGCATCTTGCGCGGCACCTGCTGGCCTATCGCCGGCTGCTGCTGGCGACGATCGCGCTGGCGATCCTGGCCGGGCTGAATCTCGGCGCGGGGCTGGTGGGTATCGGCGCGGTCATGTCACGCCTGCTGCCCGGCCCCAACGCTCAGGCCAACCAGCGCGGCCTGCCGGAACTGGCGACGGACCTCAACGCGCAGATCGGCGGGGTCATTCCGCAGGGCCTGATCGATGCCCTTCCCACGGGTCAGTTCGCCGCGGTTGTGGCGCTGGTCGTCGCGCTGGGTGTGCTGACGATCTTCGGCGCGTTCGTGAACTACGGGCATCAGTTTTTCGCCCTCACGCTCGTCGGGCGGGCGGTGCGTGACCTGCGTGCCCGGCTGTATCGCCACGTTGTTCGTCTTCCGCTGCGGAGCGTGCTGACCCTCGGGCCGACGCACTACGCCAGCCAGGTGATCTTCGACACCGGCGCGGTCGGCGGCGGCCTCGCGTCGATCCTGAGCAAGACGCTCGTGCAGGTCAGCAAGGGCATGGGCGCTCTGGTCGTCGCGTTCATCAGCGACTGGCGCATCACGCTGGGCGGGCTGCTGGTGGCGCCGCTGCTGTACCACGTCATCCGGCGAACGGGCAAGCGCGTGCGTCGCAGCCAGCGGCTGAGCGTCGAGGCGCAGTCGTCGATGATGGGCACCGCGCGGAGCGCCGTCGAGCACCTGCGCGTGGTCAAGGCCTGCACCGCCGAGCAGCGCGAGGTCGCCGTCTTCGAGGTCGCCAGCAACGAGTACTTCCGCCAGGAAATGAAGATGCGTCAGGCGCGGTCGATCGCCGCGCCGATCCTCGAGACGCTGACGATCTTCGTCCTGGGCGCTCTGGCGCTGATCGCGGCCAAGGCGATCCTCGACAACCACCTCGAGCCCGCGGCGATGCTCGCGGCGCTGACGAGCCTGGGCATCGCCGGCGCGTGCGTCCGCCCGCTCAGCGGTCTGAGCCACGATCTGCAGATGGCCGGCGCAAGCGCCGGGCGCATCCTGACCACCCTCAACGAGAGCGCCGAGCCCGGCCACGATGCGACCCTGCCCCGCCTGCCGCGCCACCGCCTGAGCCTGGAGTTCCGCAACGTCTCGCTGACCTACCCCAAGGCCACACAGCCGGCGGTCCGAAACCTGAGCCTGAGCATCCGCCACGGCCAGACCGTCGCGATCGTCGGCCCCAACGGCAGCGGCAAGACCTCGCTGCTCTCGCTCATCCCTCGACTGTTCGATCCCGATGAGCACTCCGGTGATGACTCCGGCTCGGGCATCACGCGCGGCGCGGTCCTTGTCGACGGCGTGGACATCCGCACGGTCAACATCAACACGCTCCGCGATCAGATCGGCGTCGTCACCCAGCAGGTCGTGCTGTTCAAGGGCTCCATCCGCACGAACCTGGCCTATGGAGTCGAGCAGGCCAGCGACGAACAGATCCGCGACGCGGCCCGGAAGGCCCGCGCCGAGGAGTTCATTCTCGAACGCCCCGGTGGATACGACGCCGAGATCGGCGAGGGCGGGAGCGGTCTCAGCGGCGGGCAGATGCAGCGGCTGAGCATCGCCCGCGCGATCCTTCGCGACCCGGCGATCCTCATCCTCGACGAGGCCACGAGCATGATCGACGCCGACAGCGAGGCCAAGATCGCCGCGACGCTCAGCGAGTTCAGCAAGGGGCGGACAACGCTGGTCATCGCCCACCGCCTGAGCACGGTGATCAACGCCGACCGCATCGTGGTGATGGACCACGGCCGGCTCATCGACTCCGGCACGCACGCCGAGCTCATGGCCCGCTGCCCCACGTACCGACTCATCGCCGAGAACCAGCTCGTGCGTCAAGACGCCGCCCCGGGCGAGCAGCCCTCGCCGACCGCCTGAGCCCCTCAGCCCACCCATGCCCACCGCCGCCGATCAACACGGCCCGCGACGCGTCCGACTGCTGTTTGCCGCCGCGCTGACATGCTCCGGGCTGTTGGCCGGGTGCGAATCCGCACCGCCCCCCGCCACGAGCGAGCACCTCACGCCCATCGAGGGCGAGTCGCTCCCATCGGTGTCCGCGGCCGCGACGATGCTCGCGCCGGTACGCCTTCGCATTCACCCGCTGTCGCGGCTGGAGCGCGACGAACTGGGCCGTGCGCAGTTGGTGCTGCAGATGGAATTGCTCGACGCCGCGGGGCATTCGGGAAAGTGGCTTGGCCGCGCGACGGTGGCGATCGAGCGTCTTGCCGGCCCATCGGCGGGCGAGGCGACGACCGATGCCGCGCGACGCTTCAACCTGACGACGCCCCAGAACAGCAACGCCCGCTTCGACTGGATCACGCGCACGTACGTGCTCCGCATCGCCCCGCTTCCGACCTGGTACGACACGCTCGTCGACGGCAGCGAGCGCGACGCTTCCGCCCGGGTCCGCTGCACATTCACGCTCCTGGATGCTCAGGGCACCGCCCGCACGCTCGAAGACACCGCCGTGATTCGCGCCTTCCGCTGACTCCCGCTCCGCCGACCCGCCGCGAACCTACGCTCGCGGCGATCGTGCGCACACGCACCACGCACCTGCTCGGAGCATTTTTCATGTCCGCCGCGAACACCCATAACGACGTGCTCATGCTCTCGGTCTCCGGTTGCCGGGGCATTGTCGGAACGAGCCTGACACCCGAAACCGTTTCGCGCTTCGCCGGAGCGCTGGGCACGTATCTTGTTGATCGGCACGCCAGCGCCAAGGTCAAGGGTCCGGTCGTGGTCGTTGTCGGGCGCGACGGGCGCGCCGGCGGGGCGATGATCGCCGACGCCGCGATCGCGAGCCTGAACGCGGCGGGCGTGCACGTCGTCGACACGCAGGTGGCGATGACGCCGACCATCGGCACGACGGTCGATGCGCTCGGCGCCGCGGGTGGTCTGGTCATCACCGCCAGCCACAACCCGCAGCAGTGGAACGGCCTGAAGCCCATCATCCCGAGCAAGCCCCGCCCGGCCCGCGCCAAAGTCGCCGCCGACGGCCTGCTGGAGCTGACCGTTCCCCGGGCCTCGGCCCGCCTTGGCAAGGCCGACGCCTCCGCGCCGAACAAGGCCCTGGCCGACACGCTCATCAAAGCCTTCCACGACGGTGCGGCACGCCGGGTCGGCTGGAAGGACATCGGCTCGCGCACCGTGGGCGATCTGGAGGCCATGCGCTCGCACCACGAACTGGCGCTGGAGGCCATCGACAATCTGGGCATCCTTCGCGCGATCCAGAAGAAGCGATTCGGCGTCGTGCTCGACAGCGTGAACTCCTCCGGCCGCGAACTGACGCCCAACTTCCTCATCAGCGAACTGCGCTGCAAGGCCACGCTGCTGCACTGCGATGACTCGGGCCTTTTCCCGCACACGCCCGAGCCGCTGGCCGAGAACCTCAAGGGTCTGGCCTCGAGTGTCCGCAAGCACAAGGCCCACGCCGGCTTTGCGCAGGACCCCGATGCCGACCGCCTGGCGCTCATCGATGAGAAGGGGCGATACATCGGCGAGGAGTACACCGTCGTGCTCGCCGCCCGCGCGCTGGCGGAACTGGGCGCGCTCAAGCCCCGCAGCACGCTGGTGGTGAATCTCTCGACCAGCCGCATGATCGAGGATGTCGCCGCGGCCTTCGGCTGCCGCGTCCGGCGCTCGGCCGTCGGCGAGGCCAACGTCGTGGAGACGATGAAAAGCCTCGGCTCGCCCATCGGCGGCGAGGGCAACGGCGGGGTCATCTGGCCCGCCGTCACGTACATCCGCGACTCCATGTCGGCGATGGGTTTGATCCTCGGTCTGATGGCAAAGACGGGCAAAACGCTCTCGGCGCTCGCGGATGAAGTGCCGGTGTACGCCATAGTCAAGCGCAAGGTCGAGGTCGCTTCGCGCGATGTGGCGACCCGTGCGGTCGAGAAACTCGCGGGACACTACAAGGCCGCCCCGGGCGTGACGGTCGATCGTCAGGACGGAGTCTGGCTCGGCTTTGAGCAGCAGCGCGCGTGGCTGCACGTCCGCGCCAGCAACACCGAGCCGATCATGCGCCTCATCGCCGAGGCCCCGACCGCGGCCGACGCCAACCGTCTGCTCGATCAGGCCGCGGGCATCATCGCCTGAGCGTCCGGTCGGCAACAATCCTCCATGCCCAGCGACCAGCCGCCACTGCGCTTCCGCCGATCGCAGCGCCTGGTCCACGCGCTGGAGTTCGAGGCCGTCTTCGCGCAGCGTTGCAGCGTGCAGCGCGGCCCGCTCCGCATTCACGCCCGACTCGCCCCCGCCCCGGGCCTGACACGCCTCGGCCTGAGCATCGGCAAGCGCGTCGGCATCGCCACGACCCGCACGGCCCTGAAGCGTCGCCTCCGCGAGGCATTCCGCCTCGAGCAGCACTCCCTGCCGGACGGCATGGATCTGGTCATCTCCGCTCACGCCCACGAACCCCGCACGCTGCCGACCTATCGCGACGCTCTGCGTTCGGCCGCGGCGGAACTGCACGCCCGACTGTCCCGCCGCCCCTCGGGGCCGACGCCATGACCGCCCCGCCCGCTCAGCAGTCGCCCCCCGCCGATCGCTCGGCGCGCGTTCGCCTGATCCTCAGCACGCCGTTCATACTGGCCATCCGCATGTACCAGGTGCTGCTCAGCCCGCTCATGGCCGGGCATTGCCGGTTCCACCCGACCTGTTCGCACTACGGTATCGAGGCTTATCGCGTGCACGGGCCGTTCGTCGGCTCATGGCTGACGCTCCGCCGATTGGCCCGCTGCCACCCCTTCGGCGGAAAGGGGTATGACCCCGTGCCGCCGCGGCGATAAGCAGCGCGGGTGTGCCCGGTCGCCCGCTCTGGTCGTCTACCATCCGCCGCCACGCACCACCCCCCCCGCCCCCCGGCTGGAGCCCGCCCACCCGATGTCACGACTCCCCGCGGCCATGCGACGCGAGCAACTGCTCGAGACCGCCGCGAAGGTCTTCGCGGCACGTGGCTACTCGGGCACGACCACGGCCGAACTGGCCAAGGCCGCGGGCGTGAGCGAGCCGATCATCTATCGCCACTTTGACAGCAAAAAAGAGCTGTTCATCGAACTGGTCCGCAAAACCAGCCGCGACACCATCGCCAACTGGGAGAACGGCCTGCACGGCCTGACCGATCCCGCCGAGCGGCTGCTGCGGCTGTTGGGCTCGAATCCCATGGTCTCTCCCGACGGCGCGATCAAGTACCGCGTGATCGTGCAGGCCATGACCGAGGTCGAGGATCAGGAGATCCAACTCGCCCTGCAGGACCACATCCGCGCGCTGCACGAGTTTCTCCGAGCACAGATCGACGCGACGCAGGCCTCCGGCGTCGTGCCCAAGCGGTACTCCGCCGACCTGACCGCCTGGCTGCTCATCTACCTCGGCCTTGGGTATGGCACGCTCAGCGCCCTGCACGTGGCCAATCACGGCTACGACGCATCGGGCGCTCACGTTGATGATGTCATCGGCGCCCTCATGCTCGGCGGCGCGTTCAAGCGCCGGCGCGAAGGGCCCTGACACTCTCGCCGACGCCGGTGGCTCAGGCGCCGCCCGGTCCGGGCCGCAGGCCCCCAACAGATCCCCCAAACCAACCCGAACATTCGCCTGTTCTCGAAACGCCTCGCCGGGCGTGGTGTATGCTGAATCAAGGCTCCGGTCCGTTCGTCCGTGTCGCCGAGCGGGCCGGGGCGGGAGCCAGACCCTCCATCCGTGAGCCGAGCCATGAACGCCTTCGACGACAAGATTGAGATGCAGAGCCGCCTGTTCTCCGAACTCTCGCGCATGTTCGGCAAGGAGGTTCCGCTTTACGACAAGGCCCTTCTGGTCAACTTCCAGACCAACCGCACGGTCTGCTCGCTGCTCTCGCGCGTTCATGTCGGCTTTGCCGTTTCCGACGAGCAGCTCGACAAGACCTCCGGCGAGCGTCACGGCGCGATCCGCATCGGCCGTCCCGATGAGTACCGATGGATCGGCCGCTTCTTCGCGTGCTTCGCGATGCACCCGCACAACTTCTACGACATGGCCAACGTCGGGGCCAAGAGCCAGCCGATCATCGCGACCGCCTTCCGCAGCGTGCACCGCCCGGAGCACCGCGTCTTCACTTCGCTGCTGCTGACCGATTACTTCGACGACGCCACGCGAGCCCGCATCGAGGCCCTGCTGGCCCAGCGCACGGTCTTCAGCGACCGCGCCAAGGCGCTGATCGAGAAGTCGGAGTCGCAGGGCGGCCTGTCGCGCGATGACGCGACCGCGCTCATCGCCGAGGGCACGCAGCGGATCTTCAAGTGGACGGGCCAGGCCCGCGACCACGCGCTGTACAAGGAACTGTGCGATGCCGGCTTCAAGATCGCCGCGGACATCGCGTGCTTCCAGAGCCACCACCTCAATCACCTCACGCCCAACACCTTCTGCATGGACCTGTACACCAGCGCCATGAAGATGTGCCTTGGCGAGATGGATGAGGCGACCTTCCGCTCGCGAGCCACCCTCGCGCTGACGCGCCTGAGCAAGACGGCCGACAAGGACTACATGCGCCTGACGTTCAAGCATCTCTCGCCGTCGGAGGTCGATGCATTCACTCGCGGCACCGTCAGCGCGGCGGACATCGCCTCGCTGGTCGATGCGCTGACCACGCGCCTGCGCCAGAGCGACCTGAACCTCAGCACGCTCAAGCACGCCGGATTCAAGGACTTCACCGAAGGCCCCAGCGAGGACACGCCCGTGCTCCTCCGGCAGGACGCGTACAAGGCGCTCACCGAGCCGGTCACATTCACCAACGCCGACGGCTCGACGATCAACACCGTGCACACGGCCCGCTTCGGCGAGATCGAGCAGCGTGCGTACGCCACGACGCCCAAGGGCCGCAAGCTCTACGACGAGTGCCTGACTCAGGCCGACAGCGCCCGTGAGAAGGACCCCGGCCTGCCCAAGCGCGACTTTGCCGCGTACGAGGCGATGTACGCCCGGCCGTTCGCGCCGTTCCCCAAGACCCTTCCGGAGTTGCTCCGCGCGGGCCTGGTGCTCGGTCGGTACTGGGCCACGGCCAAGGGCCGCGCCGCCCGCGGCACGCTGAGCACGACCGACATCCACGAACTGGTCGCTCAGGGCTTCGTCGCGTACGAGGGACTGCGGTACGAGGACTTCCTTCCCGTCTCGGCCGCGGGCATCTTCGCCAGCAACCTCAATCAGTACGGCACCAAGACCACCGCCGCATCGCGCCCGGTCTACACGCAGAAGCGGCTGGAAGACATCCTTGGCCGGAGCATCATCGACTCCGATGCGGTGTACGCCGCGATGGAGGCCGAATCGCTGCTGGCGACATACGCGGAGTTGGGCCTGATGGACAAACTCCCCGCTGAGCGCAAGAGCGCACTGCAGGCCGCGGCGAGCAAGTACCCGGCCGAGGGTGCAGCCACCGCGAGCGCATCGGCCCCTGTTCCCGCCGGAGTCTGAGGTTTGCCGGCGCGCGGCGGCCTTCCGCACGCAGACAATCAAAAATTTCCCGGCGCAGCGCGCCGGGAACTTGGATGACTCCGCAGGGTTCGGAGCGTCGTGATACTGCGCCGCGTCGTCGGTCAGTTGGTGAAGTTCGCGTTGGGGTCGGTGGTGTTCAGGGTGCTGGTCGCGCTGTCGCCCGAAGCCGCTCCGAGGACCGCCGCAGAGCGATCGATGATCGGCCCGTAAATGTTGTTGGCGACGATGCTCCAGTTCAGCGTGGTGGCTCCGCCGCTCTGATTCTGGATGAGGATGTTCCGCTCGCCGGAGATCTGAAAGCCGAAGTCGCCGCCGTTGGTTGAGTTCCTCTCCAGCCGATTGTCCGAGCCCGTCGTTCGGAACCCGGCACCCGTGCCGGCGGCTCCGTTGGCGCGTGCGACGCACCCGCGGATGGCGGAGTTGTTGATGACCACAAACCCGTTGAGCCCGTTCTCGGTCGCGCTGCAGTCGGTGAATGAAGTTGTGCCGCCCGCAGAGAAGCCCTCGCCGGTGTTGCCCGTCGCGGTGCAGTCGCTCACGCGGCTGTTCGACGAAAGCGAGAACCCGTTGGCGCTGTTCTCTGTGGCGATGCACCCGATCAGCACCGACGACGCAAAGCCTGAGAAGCCGTTGACGGCGTTGTTGTGCGCCGCGCAGTTGATCACGCTTGCCGAGGAGCCCTGGAATCCGCTTCCACCATTGAGCCGCGCGGTGCTCCCGCTGATCGAGCTCCCGACGCCGACGACGATTCCCGAACTGCCGTTCCCGCGGGCCACGCATCCGGAGACCACCGTCGCCGAGGCGCCCGAGATCCCAGAGAGGGCGTTGTCCACCGCGGTGCAGTCGATCACGCGGCCGCTATCGCCGACACTTATGCCCACCGCGCCGTTGTTCCGCGCGATCACCAGTTCCACACGCTTGCCGGGATCCGCACCGGACCCATCAAGGTTCACGCCGTCGCCGCCCCATTCCGTGACCGTGCCGTTCCTCACGACAGTCGAGAGCACAAAGCCATCCATCACGATCCCCGAGAGCGACCCCGCAGCGCCCACCAGCGCGTACCCGTTCAGATCGATCGTCACATGGCTCGCCGCGACCTCGATTCCGTGCTTCCCGGGCTGGCCGGTCACATTCCCCGTGAGGTAGTACGAACCCGGCGCGGTGATGCGCAGCACGCTGTTGGCATCACCCGGCGCCGTCGATACAGAGAGCGCGATCCGCGGCTCGGCCTCGGCGATGGTCTTGCCCGTTGAGCCAACAGGCCCCGCGGGCGGCGTCAAAGGCCCGCCATGCGCTCCGGCAACCGCCAGCGCCAGAGCGCTCGCGCCGACCGATCGCCGCCATGCGGCGCCATGGATCTGCTTCGTTCCGTTCGGTCTCATGTTCACAGCCCGACTCCGGTGGGTAAAGGTCGTGGGATCTTCCGATCTCCATCATGCGGCAAACTGCCGCCGTGTGTGTCAATTCGGGTCCTGGCGACAACACAATGCGCGAAATTCACCCTCGGCGCGGCGGCGGGAAACTGCCCGGATCAATGTACGAATAACCCCCGGCGTCCCGATCGACCGCAGGTGTCGCGCTCGTCCGTCTCCGATGGTCCAACAATCCCCAGCTTAAAGGAGTCCTCTCCACCATGCCATCACCGCTTCCCCCAAGCACGACCTACATCGATCTCATCGCCAAGAACAAGCGACAGAGCGTCGTGCTCATGGTCTTCATGATCGCTCTTCTCGCGCTGGTCGGCGGGATCATCGCCGCCAGCCTCTCCATGGGCAACCCGGAGGCCCTGATTCCCTCGGTCATCGTCGGCATCGTCGCCGCCCTGATCACCGGAGGGCTTGGCGCGCTCTGGAGCTACTACGCCGGCGCGAACGCCATCCTCCGCATGAGCGGCGCACAGGAGATCTCGCCCACCGACGACCCCGAGCTGTTCAACGTCGTCGATGAGGTCCGCATCGCCGCGGGTTTGCCGATGCCTCGGGTGTTCGTCATCAACGACACCGCGCTCAACGCTTTCGCTACGGGGCGCGACCCGCAGCACGCCGCGGTCGCTATCACCACCGGCCTGCGTCGGGCGCTGCCGCGCGATCAACTCCAGGCCGTCATGGCGCATGAAGTCGCGCACATCCGCCACTTCGATATCCGCTTCTCGCTGCTCATGGCCACCATGGTCGGCCTCATCGCCTTTGCCTGCGATGCGTTCCTGCGCATCACACTTCACAGCCTGCGATTCGGCGGCGGCAGCCGCGGCCGCGGCAAGAACGGCGGCGGCGTGATCGTCTTCATGCTCGTCCTGCTCGTTGTTGCCGCCATCCTCGCCATCTTCGCGCCGATTATCGGACGCTTCATCCAGATGGCCTTCTCCCGCGAGCGCGAGTATCTCGCTGATGCCGGCGCTGTCGAACTCACTCGCAACCCCGAGGCCATGATCGGCGCCCTCGAGAGCCTCTCGCGCGATCGCGATCCCTTCGTCGATCACGCCAACCGCGGCACCGCCCACATGTTCATCGTCAACCCCCTCCGCAAGATGCACGCCTCCGGCCAGGCCCTCGACTCGGCATTCTCAAGCCACCCGCCTATCGCCAAACGAATCGATCGCCTCCGCGCTCTGCTCCGCTGATCCCGGCACCCTCCGATCCTCCGAGGCCCCGCTCCCGCGGAGGTCTCCCTCGCCCACCGAACGCGATCGACATGACGCAATCAGGGTGGGCCACATCGCGGGTGTATCCGGACTGTGCAGCCGGCGCGGCCGCCTCAACGGATACCCAAAAAAGGGCATTTGCAGCACCAAGACACGGAAATGCTCGCGTCAGGAAGGGTTGACCGATCCGCCGAATCCGGATCGCGGTATCTCTCCCTGACATGATGCCGCGCGTTGGGTGCGCACGCGTCGGCCGTCGTGTATACACACCGTTCCTCCCGCGCCCGCCGGTCGCGCGGCAGATCATCTCGGGTTGTTCCTTCGCGGCGTCCGCGACGGCTTCCCGAGAGTCCAAGTGGTTTCATCGTCTGCGTTCCCCGCCTCAATCCTCTCGGCCTCAGGAGTCCTCGGCATGTCGCGTGTCCCCGCCTTCGCTCGCCTTTCCGCACGTCGCTCGATGCTCGCCCTTTCCATCATGCTGCTGGCAGGGTCCAGCGCGGTCGCCGCGGTACCGACACAGTGGACGTACAAGCTATTGGCCAAGACCGGCAACGCGTACAACGGCCTGCCCTTCGGCGCGACGTTCCTGGCCTCGGGCATTCCCAACGACCCGGCCATCGACGCCGACGGCAACGTCGCGATCCGCTACACCGCCGCGGGCAATGTCGACGGGTACTTCTACTACAACGCCGCGAGCGACAGCGCCTCGCTTGTTCTGCCCGTCGGGACGAATCAGTTGTACGCGTCGAGCGTGGACCTGAAGGCCGGGCGCATCGCTGTGCCCGAGCAGGGCCTTGCGGGCGGCGCGAAGGTTTACTCCCTCGACGGCACCGTCGAGAAGTCGCTCACCGGCGGTGCTGCACAGGTGCTCGGCTCCATCGTCGGCCTGCGCGTCAACGCCGCGGGCACCGCCGGCTTCCGCGCCTGGGCGAGCACGCCTACAGGCTCGGGCATCAAGCTGGTGCTCGACAAGGGCTTTGGCGCGTCCCGCACGCAGACCACGCTCGCCTCCACGAGCGACCTGATTTACTCGCAGATCCAGACGCCCACGATGAACGACATCGAGCAGATCGGGACGAAGGTCTCGTTCTCCGCCGGCTCCGTCGGCCTTGTGCGCTTCCAGGCGGGCCAGCAGCCAACGACCGTGCTGCGGCTGAGCGACCTGACCACGCACGACTCGCTGGGCGATCTGACCTTCATGAACAACGCGGGCGAGTTCGCGTTCACCATCCGCCGCGCGGGGACGTTCCAGTGGGAACTGCGCAAGTCATCCTCCGGCCTGGGCACGCTCATCGCCGGCGCCGGTCCGAACTTCGGCAACGGCTCCTGGACGCTCTCGACCCCGCGGATCAACAACCGCGGCATGGTCGCCTTCCGTGCCGAGGGCGCGCCCATCTCCGGCGGTTTCGGCATCCCCGGCCTGTACATCGGCGACGGTGCTTCGCTTGCCAACGTCGTGACCTTCAACACCGCCGTCCCCAACGCGATCGCGCCCGGCAACCCCGCCCTGCGAATCGGCTTTGGCAACTCGCCCAACCAGCAGACCGTTGTCGGCAACGTCGCCATGAACGACAAGGCCCAGATCGCCTTCCTCGCCCGCCTGAGCGACGGAACCTACGGCCTCATCCTCGCATCGCCGAATCCGCCCCTGACCTCCGCATGTTCTCCGGCCGACATCGCCAACACCGATGGTGATTCCGGTGCCGATGGCCGCGTCGATAACGGCGACTTCTCACTGTTCTTCTCGGCGTTCTTCCTCCCGGGCATCGACCCCGCCCGCCTCGTCGCCGACATCGCCAACACCGACGGCGACCCCAGCCCCGACAACACCATCGACAACGGCGACTTCGCCCTGTTCTTCGCCACCTTCTTCACCGGCTGTCCGTAACGACGGCCCCGGGCCATCACGCGCCGCCCACCGCCCGCCGTCCACCTGTGCCCAAACACCCCGAATCCTCGGGGTGTTTTTCATTTGCCCCGCGGGCGGAAATCTCGACCGCGACGCCCTCGGCTACCATCGCCCCCTCACACAACGCGTCCCGCAGCGCCCTCTGCAAGGAGTCCATCGTGCCCTCAAAGATCACCATGTCCGCCGGAAAGCTCAGCGTCCCCGATCAGCCCATCATCCCGTTCATCGAGGGCGACGGAACCGGCCCGGACATCTGGCGCGCCAGCGTTCGCGTCATGGATGCCGCGGTGGACAAGGCCTACGCCGGCAAGCGCAAGATCCACTGGCAGGAAGTCCTCGCGGGCGAGAAGGCCTTCAACAAGACCGGCAACTGGCTCCCCGATGAGACCCTCGCCGCGTTCCGCGATCTGCTCGTCGGCATCAAGGGCCCGCTCACCACGCCCGTCGGCGGCGGCATCCGCTCGCTGAACGTCGCGCTGCGGCAGATCCTCGATCTGTACGTCTGCCTCCGTCCGGTCCGCTGGTTCAAGGGCGTTCCCAGCCCCGTCAAGCGGCCGCAGGACTGCGAGATGGTCATCTTCCGCGAGAACACCGAGGACATCTACGCCGGCATCGACTTCGCCGCCGGCAGCCCCGAGGCCAAGATCATCCTCGACGCCCTGAGCGAGAAGTTGCCCAAGGAGTTCAAGAAGATCCGCTTCGGCACGCAGGAGGCCGGCGCCGGCTGGGCCGCCCAGACCGGCGGCCAGTTCCCGACCGATGTCGCCGTGGGCGTGGGCATCAAGCCCGTCTCGCGCATCGGCTCGAACCGTCTGATCGCCGCCGCCATCGAGTACGCCCTGAAGGAGAAGCGCAAGAGCGTCACGCTCGTGCACAAGGGCAACATCATGAAGTTCACCGAGGGCGCGTTCAAGGACTGGGGCTACGACATCGCCCGCCGCTCGTTCCGCGAGCACATCGTCACCGAGCGCGAGTCCTGGATCCTCGGAAACAAGGAAGCCAAGCCCGAGCTCTCCGCCGAGGCCAACGCCCGCATGATCGACCCCGGCTACGACATGATGACCCCCGACCAGCAGGCCAAGCTGGTCAAGGAGGTCGAGGGCGTGCTGTCGTCCATCTGGGCCACGCACGGCGGCGGCAAGTGGAAGTCCAAGCTCATGATCAAGGACTCCATCGCCGACATCACCCTCCAGCAGGTCCTTACCCGTCCGCGCGACTTCGATGTCATCGCCACGCTCAACCTCAACGGCGACTACCTCTCCGACGCGCTGGCCGCCCAGATCGGCGGCATCGGCATCGCCCCGGGCGCCAACATCAACTACGCCACGGGCCACGCCATCTTCGAAGCCACCCACGGCACCGCCCCCAAGTACGCCAACCTCGA